>Ga0247611_10000064_pt1 | contig 195466 bp, 161 predicted proteins | sample 177DNAGHGhighgp2_FD_192422 | JGI IMG/M metagenome (GOLD analysis project Ga0247611, IMG submission 192422) | Sheep rumen microbial communities from Palmerston North, Manawatu-Wanganui, New Zealand - 1770 DNA GHGhigh gp2 | ecosystem: Host-associated > Mammals > Digestive system > Stomach >... | reverse complement strand
ATCCCCAGTACAAGCGTCGTAACAACTATCTTCACAACCATTAGCACATGTTCCACTACAATTGTCTTTACAATTACCTGTTGAACAAGTATTTTTACAACCATCACCACAGTTTAATATACAATCAGATGCACAGCTTCCACCACATGCTACATAACATTTACCAGTACAAGTAGCTGCACATGTTCCTTTACATCTACCTGTACAAACGGTTTCACAACTACCATAGCAAGTTTTACCAGAACAACTACTGCCACAATCCCCAGTACAAGCGTTGTAACAACTACCTTTACATTCATTAGAACATGTTCCACTACAATTGTCTTTACAACGAGCTGTTGAACAAGTGTTTTTACAACCATCACCACAGTTTGATGTACAATCAGATGCACAGTTTCCTGCACATGCGCTATGACATTTACCAGTACAAGTACCAGTACTACATGTTCCACTACATTTACTAGTACAAACGGTTTCACAACCACCATAGCAAGTTTTACTTGCACAGTTAGCACCGCATTGTCCAGTACAAACGTTGTAACAACTATCTTTACATCCATTAGCACATGTTCCACTACAATTGTCTTTACAATTACCTGTTGAACAAGTATTTTTACAACCATCACCACAGTTTGATGTACAATCAGATGCACAGCTTCCTGCACATGCGCTATGACATTTACCACTACAAGTACCAGTACTACATGTTCCCCAACATTTACCTACACAAGTTGTTGTGCATTCACCATAACAAGTATTACCCGAACAACTAGCACCACAAGTGCCTTTACAACCTGAAGCATCACAATTTCCAGTACAAGCATTAGAACAAGTTTTACTACATTCCTTTGCACAAGAAGTAGTACAGTTATTTCCACAAGTATTTCCACAAGTATCTTTACATGATGCACTACAGTTACTTCCGCAATTATTACTACAATTGGCTGTACATGTATGACCAGAACAAGTGTTTTTACAACCATTAGTACATCCACTAGCACATGTAGAACCACACGTAGCAGAACAGTTACCAGTACATTGTGAAGAACCACATACACCTTTACAAGATGCTGAACAAGTACCTGTACACGTATTATCACAACTTCCACCACATGAGATAGAACAAGTACCTGTACAACTTGTACAATTATCGGTACATGTAGTATAACATCCGCCTTTACAAGCTGAACCACATGTTCCAGAACAATTGCTTCCACAAGTTTCATTAGAACAAGCAGCATCACAGCTAGTCATACAACCAGATGTTCCACAAGAAGCACCACAGTTAGAACTACCACATTGAGTGTGACATGTATTATAACAGTTAGTTCCACAACCTGTTTTACAAGTAGTACTACAATCTACACAACCGCCACCGTTTTTCATATCGACGGCTACCTGTCTTACTTCGTTATAAAGTGCAGCTAATGGTTTAGATATTTTATCAGCATCATAGAATTTATATTCACTTTCGAGTTTTCCATTTACATTCTTTCCACCATCATAAAGAACGGTGTTTTTTGTCATGGCTCTCAATTTAGTCAGATCATCTACTGTTACGGTCTTTCCACTTTGAATATCACTAGGTATAATATTCTGAGCAATAGTTATACCTCTAGCTTTTGCTACTCTGACTATATCAGCCTTTAGCAAATTATATTCTTCAGCAGATATATAATGAGACAATTCTGCCCAAACAGAATCTAATCTGACATCAAGAAATCCTCGGACATTAAAATTAGTGCTGGTAATTTCATTATCTGCCATAATTTTAAATCCTCCTATAATAAAAATAAGAAATTAAACTAGTTTAACTTCCTAAATAAACACGTATATAAGAAGTCATTATGATGTCCAAAATTTATTTATAAATTAAGACTTTACAACGAATAACTCTTTATTATGAGGTAATATTATGAAAATAACTATAAATCAAGAAGGTATTAGTCCTATTAGTGTTACTGTACCTGAAAGAAGCAATGAAGGATTATTTGGTCTAGGAAATAAAAAACGTTTATGTTATTCTTACGACAACGATAAATTTGCTTATAAAACACTTGAATTAGCTGCAAGACACCTTTTTGCAGATGTAACCGGCGCTAGATTTGTTGACGACAAATCCGGCGGAAAAACTAATCCTTCTGAAAAAGGAAATTTCTTTATTGATAAAAAATATGCTTCAAAATTAAAAGAAACACATGAGCTTAAATTTATAGAAGTTGATATTAAAGAAAATAAAGAAGTTTTTAAAGACATATATGGTTTTCTCTTTAAAAATGGTACAATCACTAATGTCGAAAAAGATACTGTTGAAAATTTTGCTAAAAAATATAAAATAAATTATGTTATAAGAGATATGTCTTCTATAGTATCTAAACGAAAACAAGAAGCTGCTATTTTAAAGAAAATAACTACAACGATTTTAAACAAATTTAAATCTTATAAAGGTATAGGTTTATCGAATCCTGATGATGAAGATGGCTCGTTAAAACGATTTATATATGGTGAATCATCCGTATTAAATCTAATTAGTTGGAATGCCTGGGAAGGAACCGACAATAGAGCGAGAGACGAAGATGCTTATAACGAATTTATGGAAAAATATAATGAAATATTTAACGAATTAAAAACTTCTATACAGCAATCTGGCCTTTCTGGAACATTAGATGATTCTGGAGATTGGGATGATGGTGATATTTGTTATTATAGTATCATTAAATGATATTTTATTCGTTTGAATAAAAAAGAAACCGTAGCAATCCGGTACAGAAAACTAATTTAGTTTTCTGTTTTTAATTCGATTAGAAACTCCATTCCCAATCAGGATTGAGATCGCCGGTTTTACAACCGTCCATGACATAGCCATCGTTTTTATAAACTCTAACTATTTCATTGCGGCTCATGTTTCCTGCTGTTCCAAGAACATGAGCTTCTATATCAAACCAATGTCCGAGACAGCTTCCGCCGTCTGTCGTATAGACTCCTGAGTCTACTTCGGATACATATTCGTATCCATTATTTTTCAGGAATAAATCTAAATCTGTCGTTGCCATATTATATTTCTCCTTTCTCTAATAATATAATATAAATCTAATAATATCGTTTAAATAAAAAATAAATAGGCGGAAATTTCCGCCTATTTATTATATCTAATTGTCGCCCATGTTACCGGTGTGACCAAATCCACCAGTTCCACGTTCTGTGTTTGTGTCAATCTCACCATCCATCATTACCATAACTGATGGAATTTTCTTAGCTACAACCAATTGACAGATAGCTGTCTTATCATTGATTGTAATAGGAACATCGCTGCTATTTACGACTATTGCAGATAATACCCCTCGATAATCTTCATCTATGCTTCCAAGAATAACGTGTACATTCTTTTTAGCAGATAACCCGCTTCTAGGTCTAACTTGTACTTCGTATCCTTCAGGTATTTTCATACTGATACCGAGAGGAACCTTAGCTACTTTTCCAGGATGAATAGTTATTTCATTATCAAATCCGTCAGGGAAACAAGCCAATGCATCATAACCTGTGGCATTAGCAGTTTTCTTTTCAGGCAATGTTGCTTTAGAATAAGTTATTCCTCCTTTATCGACGCCTCTATAAACCTCGATTTTTACAGGAGTTTCCTCTTTCTTTTCTTCAGCCTGTTTATTATTTAACAGAGTTTCACCATTACCATATTTTCGTTCAACGATTTTTTCCAATTCATCAATAGCTAATGATTCAGGACTTTCGTCTAAAAAAGACAATGCTTTCTTTAAATCGTCTAAAGCATCATCTTTAGCTTTAGTGATAGGTTGAAGATGTTGCATGATCAAAAACGCGATATGATCAGCAATTAATTCCGAGCGTTTTCTATTACTCATTTATAAACCTCTTTTTTATTTGTAGAATAAAAAATAAAAGACACAACCAATCAAGTTTGTGTCTTTTATTTTTATAATATTATGCGCCTTTCTTTTTACTCATGCCATCTTTTTCAATAGCTGCATCATCTACCAAACCAAGGTTTGCTGCAGAAATGTAATCTGTAGGCATTGAGAAATTCATTGCACAGCAGCTAGGTCTAGTAAATTTGTTACCTGCTGCATCAGTAATAACTTGTTCGCTCACACGTGTAGAAACATATTTTCCATACAATGTTTCTACTTCAAGAACGTCACCATCTCGTTTTGGTTGATGTGATGAAAGTTCTGATTGAATTGCTTTGTGAATAGCGTCAGCAGTTTCTGTTACCTGCTTCTTAGGCATTCCTGATGCTTCACAAGTTGTGTTTACTACGTCCTCCCAGAGACGTGTTACAGTTTTGTTCTGAGCCATTTTTGGCCTCCTATATATAGGTAAATTTTTTAGTGGAATGATATCAGTTTCCACATTGATGTGTTAATTAAATATTTATTTTTTACAAATATCTTCTTTAAGTTCATCATTTTCAATAGTATCTTCTTTAGATAATGCAATATCAATTATATCAAAAGGTGTAAATCCGGCATTATCTGATAACGGTTTAGAATATTTTATTATCTTAGGTTTACTATTTTTATTATTTTTAGATATAGTATAATTTATCGGTTTTCCTAATCCAGTATTATCTACACAAAAACCTATTATCATTTTATCCCCTTCATTAAAATGATATATAACTAAAAATAATATTATCTTTTTACACACTTTTATCAAATCTATAAATTATATTCTTATTATCTAACGCATTTTCACTAGTAACTGATTCGTAATTCTTAAGTAAAATAACATCGGCTTCTATATTTTCAAAACAGTTAGAATGTGTTATACAGAAAGCATTTATACAATTTATAGTTTTTAAACGTTCTTGTAATAAATCTAAGAAATTCTGTCTTCTGACTACATCCATACCGGAATCTTTTTCGTCAATTCTAGTTATAATTCCGAATTTAGAATCCATAGTCGATACTTCTAATATTCCAAAAGATATAGCTAAATCTAATGTTGCTTTTTCAGCTTTAGAACATTCACTCACATCATCTAATTCAGAGTTTCCTCGTATTACAGGTATTTTTAAAGCTGAAGATTCCAGTTCAGGTTTCTTAATATTCAGAATACCACCCCAAGAACTATCCAAATCTTTATTAGTGCATTCTGTAACTTCTTCAAGAAAATCATTTATTAATAATGATGGATAACCATCAGTTGACCAAATGTTATATGCCAACTCATATAAATCCTTTTTAACTTCTAACGCAGTTTTTCTACTCTTCAAAGTTTCAACAGATATCATTTGAGTTTTATAAGATTCTATTTTAGCTGTAATACTGGATATATCAGATGTTAGATTTCGTTCTAATTCTCGAAGTTTTCTAACACAAGAAGAAATGATATTTTTATTATACAAACATTCGTTATCTTCTAATATTTCTTTCTTTAAATCAATCAATCTATTCTTTTCAAGATTAAGATTATTGAAATCTACTCGTAAAGAATCAACTTTATCTTTCAAAGACAACAATGTTTCTTTTTCATTAGAAATAGTTGTTAATTCGTCTTTAATATTTTTTAACTTTTCAGTTAATTCCCTACGTCTATCTATACTTTCTTGTAAGAGCCGTTTATTTTCTTCAGAAAGAGATAGAACGTGCGAAATATTATTAAGATTAGATATCGTTTGTTCTATAGATTCTTTCTTCTCAAGCAATGAAACATATTCATCATACTTCTTGCTTTCATCAAGTAATAAACTACATTTCATCAATACATTATATGGTATTGGACTATTTATTTCTTCTCGTAAAGAATCTGGAAGATAATAAGTTTTATCATCTAATGTCTTTAAAGTATCAGTAACTTGGGTCATATCATATAGAGCATTTTGAAGATTCTGACAAATTCTTTGTTTCTCTTCAATAAGACGATTATTTTCAATAATTTTACTTTTATTTATTTCAATATTTTGTCTTATTTCAGAAATTTTATTTGTTGAAGAATTACTAGAACGTTCTATTAATGCCCGTATCAATGAACAGGTACTTTCGCCACACTTTGACGGAACGTATGATTTCAAAGAATCATAATTTATACTACTACTTTCTATATTGTGTATTTGATTTTCATATTCGATATTTTGTTGTTCGAGATTACTATTGACGATTTTGATGTTATCTATTTGTGAAACAATATCGTCTCCTGCTTTTGAATCGAATATCGATTTGAATTCGTAATCTCCACACATATTAGAAATTTTAGTAGATATCAATGCAATATTCATCAATGCATTTATAGTCGATGATGAAGCGGTTTTTAATTCAGGAGAAAATTTATTAAATTTAGACAATTCTTCATTATCTTTTATTTTATTATTTATGTTTTGATCAATAAGATCTAAATCAGATTTATTTTTATCTAATGCCAAATTGACTGAAACCAAATCATCATATTGATTATTTGTATTTGTCTTAGAAACTGAAGAATTCATGGTCTCTATTGTAGAGGTTAATCTCAATATTTCATCGTTTATATTCTGTTCATTTATTATAAGTTTTTCTTCTTTAATATCCAAGTCAACTATATCACTAGATAATTGCTCGCTTCCATTTTCGGACTTAAGATATTTATTATACATCTTAAGTAAATCAGCATTTTTAGAACACAAATCATTATATCTTTTAACGTCATCAAGAAATTTATTTTTTTTAGCAATCAATGATTCTTTATTATACTTATTCAACATTGAAAGCATTAAATTACTTTTAGAAAGACCGTCTTTAATTTTATCAAGCTTAATATTCTTAATAATTAGATTTTCTTCTTCAGATTTTAAAGAAGTTTCTATATTTCCAATGGATATTTTCGCTATATCTTTTAAAAGATTTTCAATTTCTTTTTGAGTTTGATTTTTCTTTTTCTGAGCTATCTTACTTGCCTGTAAAAATTCTGATGTATTAGGTAACCAATTTGAAATTAGTTGCTGTCTTTCTGTGAAACCCATCGATACCAAATTCTTCATATCTTCTGACAAATAACCTATACTCTTATAATTTTTATCATATCCTAAATGAATTTTACAAGCTTCCAAATATGAAGTCACATTTCCATTAGAGTTTAATTCAACTTCTTCACCAGTTATTAAATCTTTTTTAGTGAGAAAACACGTCGTTTTTCTCCTATCAGCAGAAAATATTATATCGCAAGTATATTCTAAAATATCATTCCCATTTTCAGATATTGTATACGTGAGTGTTTTTCGTCCTTCTTCATCTTTAATATATCTATTAGAAGTTCTACCGATAATATGCTCAGTCGGTTCAGGCGATAATTCAGTTAATAAAAACGATTTACCTGATCCATTTGAACCAAGTATTAATACTAATTTATTTTTACTAGTAGTTCTATCAAATTCAAAATTTTTAATCCCCATCGATTCATAGAATGGAGCATAATTTTTCAAAACTAATTTAGTTATTCTTATATTTTTTTGAGACATTCTGATACCTATAAATCATTTTAATTTGTTGAAACAGGATATGGTTTGACAATCTTAACAAATCCTGTTTGTTGTTGAACTTATAATATATAATCTGAATATCATCTGTTAATGTATAAATTTCATTAGCCTTAAAGAAAGAGGGATACATCCGATACAACGTTTCATCAACTAAAAATTTATCCCCCTTTTTTAAATTATTTATAATATCCCATCTCTTTAATCTATGATTATACACGCCTTTAACATAACCCTTAGGAATAATGAAATCACAACCATAATTATTTATATTCATACTAAGTAAAACCACTCTTTTTTCTTTAGGCGTAAAATCGTATTCAAAATTAAATCCTGTAAAATGCGTCGGTTTTAATCCTGATGTTTTTCTGGATACAATTTTTTTCATATAACGTTTGTAACGTTGCATTGTTTTACTATCTAATTGTATTTTTTCAGGTTCATCTAGGTACGATTCTAATGTATAAATTGGACATTTATATTCATTCACAGTTTTTTGTTTCATAATTTTCTCCTAATCATATTTTATTTTTTCAAAATCATAATTTTGACTGCTTTCAACAATGCAATTTTTATTATAATATTTTTTTCGTAGATAATTCATGTAATCTATAATAGGTTGTAGATCATTATAATCAATTTCATCTTTATTATCTACTCTTGAATCTAATCTCGTAACTTTCTTTTTTATTTTAGAAACTACACCAGTTCTCCTATTTACAATAGAATTAAATATTTCATCTCTATAAAATCTTATGTTAGTTTTATTTATAAAATCCGTCATTATTTTATCACCTAACCAAATATCAGATATTTCTAAATAATATCTTATCATTTTTCTAGATACATCATTTTTCCATAATTTCTGATATATACGTTCAATGAAATATTCATCCTCAAAAGCTACATCATTTAATCTCAGTTTTTCTTTAGTATTCTGTAATTTATTTATCAAATATTCACAAACTACTAATATATATGTGGCACTTATTATATCTTGTCTTTTAATATAAGTTTTAATGTCTACATTGTTATAATTCATATCATATTGATGTGTAAGAAAAAATAAAAAAGAAAATAGTGCAGTTCAATAACTGCACTATCTTTATTTACAATATAAATTCGTTAAAGAAACGCAATACAGATGTTCGAATAGTATTGTCGTCTCTAACAATTATAGTATCGTTTAAATCACTATCTGGTAGATTATATCTAAACTCATTATTTTGTAAGAAATCAATTCTTGATTTAATAAAGTTATTTTTAGTATCAATAATGTTTTTAATACCATTATATTTATTCTCAACGATATATTGATATAATGGATCTTGGATCAACAATGAGTGTGCTATCCTAGATTCCTTCTTACTGATATAATGTCTATTCTTTATACCAGATATGTAATATGAAAGATTTTGTAATCCAACTGATTCCAATCTTCTACATAAAGCAAGCATCAAACGTATATAGTTTTCTTTATTAAGACCATACAAATTTTCTGTTCCTCTGAATGCAGAGATACAACTGCTGAAAATAGCAAATTGTTGGAACTTATGGAAATGGATGTTTTTCATATAATAATCGACATCAGATTGCTCAACTGTTACACCGCTTCTTTCAATTATCTTATCAACAGTATCTGTTGTAAAAGTATGTCTAATCAATACACCAAACGCATCATGTTTAGCATTCATCGAATCGAATGTGTCAGATTCAGAAACAACAGCATTATCGTTATCATCCGAAGCATTATCTACGTCAGATAAAAGATTTATATTGAATGAATCTTTCTTTCTCAAAGTATAATCCAATACAGTTTTACGAGCAACAGTTGAGAACATGTTTATCGCATTACCATTAAATGATATTTCAGGAATAATATCAACAATAAATTTATTTATAATTACTTCAATTGTTGTTTTTGGGTTTGCACTGAAATACGACTGACGTTCCCACATAGGTTCATCACTTTTAATAGTTGGGGATACTTTAGATTCAACAAATTCGTATATCTTTTGACAGATATCAGTATCTCTATCATTGCTTGATAACGGTACTATACCAGGTCCGTGTGCTTCAGCCATAGTAAATAAAGAGGTGAATGTATTATACAACAACGTCTTAGCATCAGCTTCAAAATGCGTAAACAAGAATTCTATACACAACGGTATAATCAAATGAGTCATTCTTGAAACAACATAAATAATCTTAATATGATAATCCAAAAACGTGATCGAGTCAATGAATTTATCTTTATTTTGCTGATATTTAATATCACCAGTTTCATGATACTGACTATTTACAAACTTTCGAATTTCATTTACTATAGCAGTATCAAAAAGATTTACAATAGCCCAAGTAAACTGTTCTGAAGATTCTATATTATCATTATCTAAATCTCGTTTTAAACAATAATATCTATATAAAAAGTTTTGAGTAACTTGTTTATTCTGATTTAATAATACGTTTGCTGTGTGAGAAATCAAATGCATTATCTTAGCATATGCTTTCTTTTTATTACATGATACTCTGAAGTTCTCATAATCTTCACTTTCCTTACCGAAAAGTTTACTGAACTTAATATTTAATATTCGTTCATTTGAACCTAAGAGCGTAAAGTATTTAAAACCTTTCCAATCAGGTTCTTCAGAGAACAAATAATCTTTAGCAAAATCTCCACCATCAGGAAGATCATCATCGGCATCATCTTTTATCTTTTTATGCTTTTCTTTCTTAGATTCTAACTCATCCTCTACATCAGATTCTTCGGTATCGGTTAATTCTTCCCCCATAGATTCATCAACCATTTCTTCAATGTCAAAATCTGTGTCTTTTTTAGCCATATTATATTTTCTCCTTATTTTATTCTTTATTTTATAACAAATATATAATCAAAACAAAAGTTATATACACGATAAAGTTTAACGGATTTTATAAAAAAATAACCCTACTCACACTTTCGTGCTTTCAGGTCATTACTACCGACGACGAAATAACGACGATATCGCCGCTATCAAAAACGCCAATAGCACGAAGGCGAAAGATATCGGTGCATATATCCATGCACATATCTTCCATCCTATCTGACTGAAGAGATCTTTTTTAGCAGCTATAACTGCTGTGATGTCCTTATCATCAGACTTAACGATGAATCTAATTACCTTAAACAAAGTAATTAGCACAAACATACCTCCTGTAATGAGGTAAGCTAAAATAATAGTAAAAATGTTTTCCATAATCATAATTTTCTCCTTTCTCTAATAATATAATATAAATCTAATAATAGCATTTAAATAAAAAATAGACGGAGAGTAAATCCGTCCATTTTTTAAGATCAATCATCTTCTGTAAATAACATCAACTCATTAAGAATATCCTTAAAAGACGTAAATTTTCTATCAGGATGATTTTCTTCATACAGCGCCTTGTATAAGGCGTCGTAGTTTTCTTTAATTCTAGATGACGATTTGTCATTCATATGAATGATATACAATAGAAGACTGATTACTTGACATTTTGTAATTTTTGTTGGATTCGTTTTCCATTCACAGATTGTCTGTTTTGACAATCCTAAAGATTTAGATAAACGATCTAGCGTTATGTCACATACTGGCATATAAACATACATTACGTTTCTGAAGTCGATCCCGTTAAAAAGATCGAGATGATCTTTATTCGTCAAATGCATATCCTATTCCTCCATTATTATAATATAAATATTAGCATCACATTTAAATAAAAACTATATGATGTAAATTTATTCAATATTGTGGATTCGTTTATCCATCCGTTTTTCAATTCTTTTAATCTTTTTCAGACATTTTGAAGTTTGAAATATATCGACTTCAGATGAATCAAATACATAATCTCGATAATCGAACAATCTAGTCTTATCCATATAATTAATCGAATTAATTTCTTTTTGTAAAATAATCTTGTTATACACTTCATATATATCACATAACAACATACTTACCATTGAAATCTTAGATTTATAAATAAATTCAGAATTATTTTTATCTTTAGACTTAAAATTACAAATTTTAAGATTCTGATAATAGTATATTGCATATGGACTATATTTATTTATCATGTATTTAGAAGCGTTCAACAATTTCTTATACAGAAACACATTGTGTTTCCGATTCGTATTTATAATTCCACAATATGAAAATATCTGCCATATACTTTCGACTTTGGAAAAATTAATGCTTCCTAAAATATATCCAGCAGTTATCGAATCAACGCCTTTAATGTGTTTCAAAAAGCATTCATAAACTGGATGTTTTGAAACTGTATTTGCTAGATCAAATTTGACGCTTTCTATAGGTATTACATACTCTTCACAACCGCCTTTAATTTCTTTAGCAGATTCTAGTTTCTTAATGATATTGATCAAATTGTTTAATTTACTCTCTATATTAAAAACTTCTTCATTAGTCATTTAAATCTCCTTACAAATATACAATATATAAAATTCTATGCGAATTCATTAAAAAAAGAACGAGATTAATCTCGTTCTTTTTTATTTAAAACAATAACGGTTGAAAAGAATCTTCTCCTATTTCATCTAATTTTTTAAGTATCGTATTATCTATGAACATTTTTTCTTTGTATATATCAGAATCAAAATATTCCATCTTATTATAATTGACTGCTATATCTCCATCTTTCCAATCATTAGGTTCTATAATTGAAAGATATAGAAAGCAATCCGCTCTTTCAAATTTAATCTTATTACATTCAATATGGTATTCACAATCACTTGGTGAAAAATATTTAATACCATTTTCACTCTTGGCATATTGATATTTGATATGTATGTTATTTACAGCTCTATAAACTAAAGGTCTAATAACATCTATCAATCTAAATCCGAATCGTTTACGAAATGCCGATCTAAATTCATCATCCGTACCCAGTACTCTGTCTTTAGAAAAATCTATAGTTAGTTTATCAATATATTCATTAGGTATAACTAATCTGTTTTTATCTGAAAATGTTTTATCACCATTTACAAGAACACCTAATTCATTAACGTCCTTCAGATTAATTAATCCAAATAATTTCTGATATAAATCTCCACAATAATAAAAACGTAAAGAATATGAAAATTTGTTTATACCGAAATTAGGAATTTTAACTATATCCATATTTAATCTCCTCTCTATTCATATAATATATTAATAAAAATCTATTATAAAATTAGAACCAGGCTAAAACCTGGTTCTAATTTATTTATTTAGCATAAACCTTATAAGTTACAATACGTGATGAACCATCAGATGAAAGATCTATCTTATTTGAACACATTTTTGTGAACAATTCAGCAGCTGCTAATTCTGAACGATTATTATCATTTGCATTAGGAAGATCTGCTGCATAAATAAGACCAGTTTCACTAGTTCCACAATCCGTAATATTGCTTGTGATTCTAAAGTATTCTTTCAATTCTTCTTCTTCGATAGGAAGTGAGAATGTAGTATATACCAAAACGGAACCACCGCGTAATGGGTGTGTAGAATCATTTTCATCTACAGGAGTAGTATGTGATTCTATAGGTTTATATGATCCAGCATTATATTCAAGGAACACTGAACTAGGTGTAAACTTCTTAGCATAATAACATACGTAATCTGTTCCATTAATATTTACTATTTTTCTAAAACGATATTGTTCTTGTTCTGATATACTTAAATCATTAGATAATGGAACCATTCTAAAAGGAATCGGTTTATACAATTTAGTCTCATAATTTTTAGGACTAAAATATTTACCAGGAACTTCTGTACTAGCAGCTCCATTTCCTACCATAAAATAGTTACATTCACGTTTAATTGTTGATGAGTTCAAAACATTATCTGTCTCAGAATGGTTAATACCAAGCATATTATTAAGAAGAAGATGTTGTTCTTTATTTCTTGAAAGACCGAACATCTCTTCAATAAGAGCGATTCTACCACTAAGAACAGTTGTATTGTGTGTAGAGAATAATAATTTTCCAGTTTTCTTATCATGGATTTGCATGAAAGTATATATACCTGGACCGCCGTTATCTACTACATCTAAGAATTCTTCCCAAGATTCTCGGGAAATATTATGATTTTTTCCGTTTAAAATATTCATTTTGTTTTAGCTCCTAGCTGTTCTATAATTAATGAGATACTATCATTATATGAAAATTTTATATCATCTTTATGTTTTTTATATTCTAAATCTAAATACTCTCTATCAATATCTTTATACAGTTGTTTAAAAGGCATATCAGGTATAAATTCACCTTCATCGTTATACACACCTATATCTAAACTAAGATATTCATAGATTTTAGTTTTGATTTTATCAATAATAAATTCTTCCAATATAAGATAATCGTATCCTTTAGCATATGTTACATCTTTAATTGTACTATACGATAATTCAAGTATATCATATCCTTTACTAATAAACGATGATCTAACTATACTATATAGTAATATTAAAGAATTTTCACCTGCATCATCATAAGAAATATTATAAGACGATTTATACAACTGTGTATACAATGAAACGAATTGTTTGAATAACAACGCTATCTGTGTTAAATCTTCTCCACCAGCGATATCAGTTTCATTAGTATAAATGTTTGCATAATCGTTTGAGATATTCTTAATATAATTTGAATAAGCAGTATATAGCATTTTTTCTAATCCAACTAATTCAATCGGAGTAGTTGCTGCTGAAATTTTAGAATCCAAATAATCATATAAATCTTGTGAAACTGATAAAATATATTCGCTATAATTTTGACTACCTTTAAATAACTCATACATAGTACTGTGAGTAAGATTTGCTTTATATACAGTATCCCATAATTGATATTCTGAAAAATCATAAGCCTTAATAATTTTATTTTTTATAGCTTCAATAATTTCGTAGTTCTTATCATATTCAGCATACAATTCATCTATTGTTAAAGTGGATAACGGTTTAAATACAACTAAATTGTCTTCAATTTCTTTATCAGTTAAATAATCACCCACAGTATTAGCGTATTTAAAAATCGAATATAACACATATGTAGAATTAGCAGGTAAAATTATTTCTCTTGAAGAATCAACTTTTAAATCGGTTTCAACCCAAGCAGTTTTAGCTTCGTCCCACGTTCCATTATTATACATGTATATTTTTAAGAATTCTGGATTATTTATATTTTCGGTTTCCTCGGTTCTAACGACTAGAGGATCTGATATATTAAATCCTTCATCCATATTAGAAAAATTTTCAATAAGTACAGGAAGTGCGGAAGTAAGATTATATCCGTATTTTTTAGTTTCTACAAGTCTTTTTCCTTTACTATCTTCATGTATAACTCGTTCTATATAGCCAGATAAATTATTTCCATCATATGCAATCAATCCATCAAACAGATCTTCACTGTTATAAATATATACTGGTTTTATATCTTCTAATAATATATTTCGTGTTCCACTTATAGAAATAATATGTTCAATACCAGTGTCATATTTGAAAACTTTTCTATAATCTGGATTAGGCACATATTGATCTTCTAAATAGGAATGTGTACTAGATATATTATTTTCGTCAAAACCATCATCTACATGCAATACTTCAATATAAGTCTTATTTTCAGTTAACCCATATTCAGTTATTTCATTATACGTTTTTGTGTTTCCTGAAATATCAATCTTGGTAAGTTGTTTAATGTGCTTAAGATTTATTCTAGAATCATATGCGAAAGTTTCATTATCAGTATTTTTACCATATGATGAAATAGAATTAAGTTTATAATTTATAGGATCATTTTTTCCTTTTTGTAAAGAAAAATGTGAAAAAATTGGATGTTTAGATTTAATGCGTTGTATATTAGGCAAATCATCAGATAATAAATCTGATAAATGAATGTCGTTATCAGTATTATTAGTCAACGTTTCTACTTCAGAAAAATAACCCTTACCTAAATCTATAGAGAGATTTTTAACTTTCAAAATCTCTAGATTCAATTTATCTGAAGTTCTTAATTTCATAACTCCTTCTATAATTGTCTTATCTAAAGGAATTTTATCGGGGTCACTTAAACCATTAATACTACCATAGACTATACACCACGCAGCAAAAATTGAAAGAGCAGTTGTTTCTATTCCCTCAAAAACAATACTATCATTAGCAATCTTATTACCTTTTTCATTACAATATTGATACAATAAACCGAGTTTGTTTGATAAATCTATCATCTTCACGTTGATATCAATAATCTTACTTACACTAATATATTTTGTCATTATTGATGAAAAATTAGATTTAAGTATCTCTTTTTTCATCTTTTCTTTTATAGCCAATTTCTCCGATGATGATGCTATTTTTTGCGTTGCTCCCCACGTATCATCAGACATAACTACGGAATCATAAGAGTATTCTTGATCTAACGCTTCTGTAGAATCTGCTCCGCGTTTAATAGTTTTTTCTTGAAAAACTAAATCAACACTTTTATCGTATAAACGGTTCTTATCAATAGTTGTATTACCTCGAGCATCTATATTATATTTCTTTTTAATATAATATCGCTTTACACTTATAGACGCATCTGCTACAATATCAAATATAATATCAACAACTCTATCTGTTCCGGTATATGCTTTTAAATCTGGAAGTCGTTGAACTATACGTCGCAATAATGGCATATTTAACGACTTGAGTTCATTAAGATCATTAGATTCTATAATATCCATTATTTCAGAGTCAGTATAATCTCTAACTGCAAATTTTTCAAGCATTTTACTACAATACAAATTGAATGCATACGATAAGATACACACTAACATGATATTATCATATGCTTTATATGTTGTATTATATGATTCGATATAATCGTTTAACATTATTTCATTTCTAGCTTTTTCATAACATTCAAACCAATATTGTAGTTCTGATGGTGATAACAAAGTCGTATCGTAATAACAAATATCAAAATGATTTCTATTACGTATATCATAGGGATTCATAGGTTTTTCTAAAAAAATAAGATACATGTAATTATTTTCTTTATAAATTTTTTCAATTTCTCTTTCGTAAAATAATCTAGAATAAGTATTTGGATATTTGTTAGCATTTATTTCATGTAAATATATTGTTTCAGGTTCATTTTCATCTTTTCTATCATTATTTAATACTGAAATATATTGCGATTCGTCATATGGTAAACCGCAAAATTGTCTATAATACGGATTGTTTTCAATATATTCATCAACTCTTTGTTTACGTAATTTATTTAGAAATAATTTACATAAAACATTTCCATTCATATATTCAGTTTGAAATAATCTAGGATCTTCAAAATATTTTTTAGATTGCTGTTCTGTAAAACCGAAATCTATTAATTGTTGTTTTGAAAAATTATAAGACAAAGAAGAATCTTTTTGAATATAAGCATATTCATATCTATTAAAATTCTCTAAAGTATCAACAGTTTCAACTTCATTAGCTTCGGTTTCATTTTTAAAGATTAAACTCCTCATAAAACCAATTATATTATTGAATTGATCTCTGTTTTTAGCTATGAGAATAGACTCAATTGTCATCATGTGTTGCCTCTTTAGCTTTATTGAAATTGAAAGTATCCGACCACCGAGTTATAGATTCATTAAATATAGAAGGTCTAATTGGTGAACTAGAATATTTATTGTATTGGTCGAAATATTCTTTAAGTTTCATAAAATGAGAAGATGTCAAGTCATCTTTATATTTTTCAATATATTTTCCTAAATCCCCCCACGCACTATTTATATCTATGAAAAAATCTTTATCTTTACCGTCACCCTGACCGTTCTTTTTAGATAAAAGATGTGCATGATATGCTTTATGTGCCATTTCACATAAAGGAACTATAAGAATAATATTATCAAAATGGTCTTTTAACACATTGTGTGTCACATTCGATGAGTTTATTCTATCTCCTTGATGGAATAAATGTGAAATCTGTATCTCTACGTGGTCATATAATGTAAAAATAAAATGATGCATTTCTATAGATGCTAAATCAGAATCTATGTTTGAATACATAGCACACCGTTTTAAACCTACATCATTTTTCAAATATGCTATGTATCTAGCATATTCATCCGAATGTCTAATGGTAGCTTCTGTTGCTTTCACGAATTTCACGAAATCTAAAGGATTCATAAAGTATTTATCTTTTTTATTAAATGGTAAATGAATGAATTTTTCTTTACCAGTAACACCAACAATTATATTACCATTATCTTTAGTTACCGAACTCATATTTACCATTTCAGTCTTATTGATATCGGACATAAGATTATTCTCCTATATCAAATGCGTTACAGCATATCTTTAATTCTTCAGCCTTTTTACGTCTATCATCCGTTCCAAATAAATTAAATACTGTTTTTCCAGACGTTTTATTTCTAGAAAAAGCTACCATAAACGTAGTATTCGATTTGTTAATCTTTCCTAAATATTTATCATATTTAGTTTTATCCGTTACAAAAGAAAGTAATGTATTTATTGACATACGTGAATATTGTACATTTATTTTATTCTTATCATTATCTCTTTCCCAGTTAAAATCGAACAATAAAAACGCAAAAGTCGGTTCAATGTTATCAGAAGAATTAATGCTTCTTAACCATCCATCTTCAGTATATAGATAAACATCGTCATTTCTAATAAATATATATTTAGGATTATGTTTTATTCCATTAGATTTATTAAATTTAATAAGACTATCTGCGTTGCCTTTAATAAATACATTCAAATAATTATCTGAAGTTATAAAATATATTAAATTTTCAGTATAAGCAGCATATGTTACATTAGTTACGTTATATTTAATTTTATCGAATTCCACTTCCGTTTGAAGTTGGACAAAATTTTTATTATTATAATGACGATTCGAATCTACAGGTAAAATACCTATAGGTCTATCTTCAGTAACAACATCGAAATTATCATCTAACGCAAATGAACCTGATGTAGTCGAATCTCCTAGATAAAATTCGTTTTCACCTTTAGGATAAACAAAAGTACAATTATTATTTATCGGTAATTTATTAGTTATAGTAACTGACGTAGAAGCACCGGCGCCAGGATTGGAAGACGTAGGATTATCATTAGAATTATCACCGGAATTATTTGGATCAGTAGTTGGTTGTTGAGTTATCACTCCCGTCTTATATTTAACTGATTTTCTTAATTTAAATGTAGTAGTTATGTTATTGAATATTAAACCACCATCATGATTACTTGCTACAATTATTTCATTACTCACTAACGCAAAAGCATTCAATATATGTGTAGGATAATCATAAACCAATTTAACACTACCATCATTAGATAATCGATATATCTTATGATCACATAAAACAAAATCGAACGTTTCATACGAGAACATATCTTTAACATTAACGATATCATAACTATCTGAAGAGGACGTGTTTTTATATGTTTTAATTATATTATTAAACGTATCATCCACTTTATTTAAACGTTTATTTTCATCTAATATATAATTCGCATTATCAGTTTTAAAAATATTAGATATGTTTTTTAATGTAAACGAATTTTCATCAATAAAAATAGTTGAATTACTCAGAATGCTATTATTAATAATAGCATTTTTTACATTACTATACATATCTTTAAGCTTATACCAATGAATATCGTCATGAATCTTTAAATCCGGTAAAGCATCTGATATCTCACTATTTTTTCTCCATTCGAAATCATCTATAGATACTAAAAGACGATTCAATAAAACTGTTACTGTGGGATAACTGTTTGAACCCTCTTTTGATATAAAATCCAACATCATTTCTGAAATATCTGTTGTATGTGAAGCAGTATCATCTTTATTTATAGTCATAAAAATACCTCTATTTATTAAAATGTCGTTCTTTTAACAAAAAACTAACTAAAACATTGAAGACACCGTAAGGTGTCTTCAAATTATTAATTATTTAATTTCTTTAAAATCTAACATAAACATATGCTTAAGTTTTTCACATTCGATTTCTTCAGTTATTTTATTATATTCATCCATATGATCTTCCATAACTGGCGAAATGAATATCCATTCATTAACGTTTTCAGGATATCCTTCAGGTAATTTTTCTCCATTAAATGTTGTAGGATGTGAAAGAACAAAACCGCACATGATTATAGGTTTATCTGTGCGTAATATATCACCGATATCTTGACTATTAGGATTAAGATACGTATTAGGTATGATTTTAGCATTTTCATCCATAGCAAACACGAATAACCACACGTCTTTAATTGGTGGCATACCATTTAACCCAGCACCATTTCTTTTAAGAGTTAATATATTTCCTATATTCTCTTCAATGGTTCTTTTCATATCGTCGAGATTAGTTTTATTGTATTGATAAGTATCGAGGAATTTAGCTTTTTCTAGTGTTATCTGTGTAGGTTTTTCATTTTCATTATCCGACATCAATGTGACTGTTCTTTCAGGATGCATACCTCCAATATTATCATCAAACATGATATCATACATCATTTCAACTCTGAAATCATCTCTACGTCTACTAAGAATTTTTTCAGTTAAATTACTAACAGGTATATAATTTTCCATATAATTTCTCCATTTTATCACGATCTTCATTATCAATAAAATCGATAATTTTATTACATTTTATAGGTATAAGGAACGGAACTTTATTTCCTTCATTATCCTCATAACACATAGATTCAATCAATCCATCAGCCATTAATCTATAAACTACAATATAATCATTTTCCGATATTGTGGCTAAATATTTAACCACAACGAAAGATACTATATTATGTAACACCTGTTTTCTCATATACTCGTCATCATAATTTAATTTATAAAATGTCGAATTAGGATTTGTTCCACAAACATATACTTCTACAGGTATAATCAAATCAAGTTTATTATTATCTATTGATTTTAATAACTGTGTCTTTGATAAAAACAATAACTCCATATTTTCAGGCATATTGCCGTCAACTAATTCTTTTTCAATTTTCAATATTTGTTCATAATCTGGTCTATATTGTATTGTTGAAAATTTTTCTGGATCTATTTCTCTAAGAATAGAACACATCTGCCGTTCATCATCTTTAGTTATATCATCAGAATAAAGTTTAATAACCTGAACGGTTTTTATTCTCTTACTAAGACAATCTTTATATCCATCACGTTTATCTTTTTTAGTAGGTGACGATATCAAACAGATACCATCTTTTTTATTTTTACTATTCATAATAATACCAAAAAATAAACCTCCCTAAAATATTTTAGGGAGGTTTCAATTAAACCTTTAATTTATGATATTTCGTCCTCGTAAATATCACCAACCTCTCTACCAATAGAATATAAAGCGGAGTGAACCAACAATGCTGGGACATTATCTTTAATATCCTCGTTTTTGATAGGTAAATCATGAGCTTTAAAAGGATCTTCAGTCAATAACATTTCACCTAAAGCCTCACACAATTCAGGATTAACTGAATGTGTTGCCATAAATCTGTTTTCAATCTCAGGATCAATTCGACAGAAGTTAACATCATTATCCATTTCACATAAACGAATAGCGTTCTTAGCATATGGACTAGTTAACTTTGTTTGCTTACCTGTTTTATTTGGAATACCTACTTGGCTAGTACTTCCGACACTTCTTGCTGAAAATTTTTCATCAGGCATTTGTTTCAACAATATATAATATTTTTTACCGATTACTAATTTATCTATACTTTTATATTGTCTCACCAATCTTCCTTTTTCATTAATCCATGCCTTAATACATGTACCTGGCTCATTATTCTTAATAACGTCAATATCATTTAAATGATCTTCTGTTCTATAATTAAATAAATCTACCGAATCAAAACCGCCAACAAAATCCGGAACTATAGCTTTCCTGTTATTAAAATTGATGTATTTATCTCCTTTCTTCACATCGAATGGAGTAATACCCTTATTTTCATCTGTAACAATTTGACGTTTGTTGATATCGATATAATCACCGGTATCAACAAATTTTCCATCTGCACTTACTTTAGCTTTAAGCACATTAACTAGTGGAAGAGCAGTCATCGTATCTTTGAACTCTCTACAAATTAATACATGTGTAGGAGCTACTTTATATTTTTTATACAGCATTTCCAAATTTTCTGGAGAAATTGTACCATCAAAAGGTTCCTTTACAAGATTCATACCATATTCGGCAATATCATTAAAACATTCGATCTTTTCTTCAAGGGACGCTTTATTTAAGAAATCTTTAAGAACAATTCCTTCATTACCATTTACAGTAGTTATGAAATCAACAAGAAGCCTTTCTTTATCTGCTAAATTTGGAAGAGCAGTTATTTTCTTACCAACTTCATTTGCAATAAAGTTATATTCTTCTTCATATTCCTGACCAGGATTTGCACGAGCAATTGTTCCAGGAGGAGACAATATCAAATCTGCTACATTACCGTATTCATCACGAGGCATATATTCGTCTGGACAGACATAAGTAATAACACCTTTAGAACCAAATCTATCAGTTACTTTATATCCATCTGTTGCATATTTTTTCTCATATGTAAATATCTTAATATAAGCAAATTCTATGCTATTATTGTTGTTCATATATATAGCTTTATTATCAATATAATCTCTAGCATTTTCATAATGCCATCTGAGTTTATGAGTATATTGAACATTTTCTCTTGAATTAACTATCGGTCCAAGTACATTTATTACTTTAGTATAGTAATCTCTACATGCACAATAATATTTGTAAATTTGACTCTTATTTCCAGAATTTTCAAATTCTTCAACATCATTAATCCATATATCTATATCACCAACAATTCCACCACCTTTAACAACCTCATCAGTACTAAGAATTGTCTTGAGCATATTGTCTGTACATTCTGCTGCAATATTTGCATAGTTTATACTTCGTTTAACGCACAGAATTCCGTCTTTTACTTCTTCACCGATATCAGGAATAACTTTATATTCATTATCACCATAAAGATTAAGAAGAACTTGATTTCTGTTTAGTGCTATTGGAGTTTCTTTCATATCATAAAATGAAAATTTTTCTCTATACCCAGCTCTAATAGCAATACCGTCTTCCTCAACCTCTGGTAATGAAATGTAAACACATTTAGGATTTACACCATATCTATAATTACCATATTCATCGTGTGAATTAGAACGATAAATCGTTGTTCCTTTCTTAATAACATCACCAGCTTTAAAACTGTCTCCTTTAGTATATGGACGCAAATATCCTCTGTCTTCAGACAAACATGCATAATGTTTAACTTCGATAACGTCAAATACTTTAGTCAACATATTTTGAACTACATAGATATAATTAAATCTTGATATGTTTAAGAATTTCGGTATAACTGCAATCACTTTAAAATCTGCTGGTGCTACAGCATAGCTATCACAGTATTTACCATAAGCTTTTTCAAAACTCGTTGCCATATTTTGAACTTCAGGTGAAATCAACGGAACATGTTGTTCGATCTGCGTTGACCACATTTGACTTCGGTTTCCTGATACAAATTCCGCTAATGTAAGATTTCCAGCAAGTTGAATCTTGTATTCTTCTCCTTTAGGAAATTTAGCATTAGCATATTCCAAGTCTTTTTCGGTTGTCATATTTCCTCCAAATCACTTATTATAATTCCTTATTCAAAAAGATTTAATCTAATTATAAATATTGTCAATATCAGTATAACTATCATCAACCATAACGGTTTAAAACATGCTATACTCACGATTGTAAAAATGAACATTATGGCATAAAAACTATATCGTAATTTAGAACGCATCTTGTCATTTATCTGGTGTTCTTTATTTTTTTGTTGCTTTTTCTTTTTTACAAACAATATATCCTCCATTATAAGATAAATATATTAATAAAAATATAATTAATAATTTACATCATAATATCGTTAATAGAAATATTAAATTTAACAAAAAAAGAAGAGACTTTTGTCTCTTCTTTTTTTAATCAAGATTCAGATTGTTGCTTTTTCTTATTTTCATAAGAATCATGCAACTTTTTATAAAACGTTTTGTCGTAATATTTCTTCTGTATCCATGCTATTACATAACATACGATAAATGTAATAAGCATTATTACTAACGTTTCTAAAATACTTATCTTCATTTATTCCCCCAAAATACAGTATCTAACATCCGTTTTAGATACTGCCCACCACCAAAATAATACCGACATCCATTTCAATATTACCAATAATATAATATCTAGTTTAAATCTTTTCTAATAAAAATAAAAGAACCGAGACTTCTCGGTTCTTTTATATAAATTTAAGCTGCAGTGTTTTGAACAGTTGCTATCGGAGTAACATAATGACCATCAGTTTCAGCAAGTCCTTTATCAACATCGTATGGTGTAACACCAACTGTAGATGTGAAAGTGTATCCTTTACTTGCTTGATCAATATTCGCATTTTTAACGAGATCATTACTATGATCAACATTATTTGTTCCGAATATAAAATAGTGTTTATTAGCCGCAGCTAATTCTGCAAAATTCTTATATGGGTCATCGAATATAATTCGATTATATGGGGTAGTGAAATTATAAAGAATAGCTAATCTCTGTTCAAGAGGAACATTCTGGCCAAAATCTTTTAATCCACCTGGCGCACAACGATAAATCATATCATTTGATGCGTGGAATTTTGCTGTAAACTGAATAGCTCTAGCTAATTGAGGGTATTCATCGATAGCATCCAATAATGTACGTCTTGTAAATTGAACTTCGGGTAATACATCTAACGTCATCTTAATGCTTCCATCGATTCCAAATTTCTTCTGATAAAGATATTCAAAATCAGAAAGTTCAGGTAAATAACCCCTATTAAGATCAAATACCATAGGAAATTGAACACCTTCCATATTTGTCTTACTCTTGACAAATCGTGTTCTTGTTGAGAATCCATTAATATTTGGACCATATACAGGATTCTTTTCATCAAATTTTTCACCAGACTGTAAATCAAAAATATTATAAGACTGATAAATAAATTCAGAACCACCTTTAAGTTTTTCACCCATAGCCAAGAATGGAAGATATCGTTTTTCTTTCTGGAACATATCCATCTTAGTTTCTTTAGTTTTATGATTTATACAATATAAACCGATATTGGCTTTATCAAGATATGGTTTGATTTTTCGAACAAATACTGTCCAAGCTTTAGCATCAGTCATACCATCAGTATTGGATGCTAATTTTTCAATTTCCTTAGCTTCACCAGATTTATCATGTGCCAAAAGATCTTCTACACCATTAGGATTTACTGCTGCTACAGAATCAACGCAGATATATGTAGGTGCAAGAAATTTCACCTCACGACCATCTATATCACGTAAACCAGAAGGCAATAAATAATCATTCTTATATTTTGTCTTGATATCAACGATTTTCATAATAAAATTCGCTAAATCAAGTAATGATATATCATCAGATGAATAATTACATTTTGTCTGATAATCGGCTAATGTCCAACCAGAAACGTCACAAAAACGATTCTTATTAAGGTTCTTTTCAACATCAAAATAAAATAATTCACTATAGCCATTGCCGAATCTATTTCTAATCCAATCTACGGCACTAGTACATAAACCTACTAATAAAGTAGTTTTACCTGTGGCAGATTCTCCAATGATATTACCAATTCTAGGATACAATCCGCCATTCAATACTGGGTATCCGTGAATACCCATTTCCATCTGCCCAGAATACACGTTGTAAATAGTATACTTCGTAGGTATTGCTGGAACAATATCGTATAAATCATCTTTCGAACCACCTGAAAGCATCGACATTTGGTTCAATAACATGCTTCCACCAACTAAATTAATCATTCATTCACTCCTTCATTTTCAACATTATCTTTTGTTATTGTCTCTATATTATTGTCTTTATAGATTTCATTTTCTATAGATAAAGTATACATCTTAATAATACTATCTACTGATCTATTAGAATCAGTTTCTATTAGCATAGTTATATCAGTATTGATCTTTCTAAAATAAAAAAGAACCATCCTACTCACATATATAGATAAAGCATCAACAGGACTACTATAAGCGTTTATATTATATACTCGTTTAAATTGCTCTATAAGAAGCGGAGATAAATTACCGACAATTAAACTAGTTATAACCGATACTTTCTTTTTTATTTCATCTGTGTTTTTAAGATCAGATACAATAACTGACGCGTGTTCAAAAGATGACATATTTTTAACATTGGATTTGCTAGTGAACCACATGATTATTTGGAATAATGTTTCTCGTTTTATAAATTTATTAAGATCTGTTAAATTAACATCTACTTCAGAAACATCATATTTAACAATTGGTTTTCGCTTAATGATAAAATATAAAATAAATGATAGCAATATTAATATTGCAATATAAAAGATAATATTAATTATTGACATAAAAACTCCTTCGTCTTATGCAATGAAATTTTCAAGTTTCTTAAGCTTTGAATCTACTAATAATTTTTGTATTTCATTGAATGATGGTATTTTAATAGGACTAACTATCTTAGTAGGAGAGAAGTTTAAAATCTGAGGTATACTAGGGTTTTTCTTATCTTTTAGAGATAAGAAATCTTCATATTTCTTAACAGCTGAAGGATTTAAAAAAGCTTGATACTCAGTATAAAATTCCCACCAATTTCCTAATACTATAGCTGGATGAATAGGAACAACGCCAGAATGAACTAACTTATGTAAAGTAGGATTCAAAGGAGTTAAACCTATTTTATAACTATAGTGTAGCATATTTACTTCTTCAACTATTCTATAAGTTTCATAATATCCTTTATCATGAATAGACTTAGCAAGAACAGCTTCAGTTATATCATATAATGTAAACGGCGAATGATGTAATTCAATTGTCAATCCGTTTTGCATAGAGTATCCTTCATAGTATGAACAATGATCGACATTAAGATAAATCTTTATAAATTGAAATAATCCTTTGTATTCAAATGAATTTCTAACTTTCATTTCTATCTTTTTTACAATCTTTTCATCGTACTCATAATATTTCATATCAAATTGAGGATCAGGTATTTCATCAACATGAATTAAACCATCTTTATCAGGAACACCTTTTTCCTCATCATCAATATCTTTTTCTGAAGGTTTAGGTTTTCTTATTCTATAATTCTTAAATTTTTCCATATTAATTACCTATGTATTATTAAGTTTAAAAACAAATAAAAAAATACCACCCTACCCTATTCACAGGATTATAATCGAATTTAAATAAAAAAGAGAACCACCTTTCGGTGGTTCTCAATGCTTAAAGGATTTGATTTACAGAAAACACCATTTTCTGTATTAATGTAGACAGGACTTGAACCTGTATAAAAGACACATTCAACATGGACGAGTTATGGAAAACTATATTAATTAAAAATGTCTTTCGTTTTACTATTTAAACTACTACATCAAAAATTGCCTAAGTATAGTAAAACTGGAGAAAGGACACTTCAAACAAATTCTATGGGTGGGAGGGAATATAGAATCAGTTGAATCCGAATTAGTTTACTCTACTTAGACAGAAATAAAATATATAATCTATATTTTGTTTATTTTAAAAAATTCACCTTTATTTCAGTAGAAACACACTCACAATTATCAGATGTTTTTCTACTAAAAAACACACTCCTTTTAGTGATAGTATATGAAAAATATCGATGATTAATATCTTTTATCCAAGTTTCTATAACTTCATAAAAAATATTTTCAACTAGTCCTTCTTCATATTTCGTATCTATATCTTCCGGGATGTTTATAGTGAATATACCTTGATTATATTGAGAATACCACGTTACGTATATTTCAATATCCTCATTTTTATATTTAATTTTTTCCTTGATAACTGAAGATTTTTCACCAGTTAATTTTAAAATAGGATCAGGTGTATATAAAAAATCCGTGCCTCTGTTTGTATAACTTTGACAATAGATTGATACTGACAATATAAAACTAAATAGATAAATTAATAATACCTTTTTAGAAATCATATCCCCTCCTTAAAATTCTTTGGTTAGTTGAACCTCTAAAAGGTAAATCTAATTCTTTTTTAGTTTCATCAAATCTTCCATCAATAATGATATCAGTGTATCTAAATATATCTGTTAAATCGCTTTCATCAGGCTCTCTAACAAGTAATTCTTCAATAGTGTATCCTGTCCAAATGTGAATAGTTATATCTGGAAATTCCTCTTTTATATCTTTTATAATGGTAGCAACATCATGTAAATTTTCTTTACACAATGGTTCTCCACCTAATACACTGAAATCACGTTGAACGTCATTAGCAACAAGCAAAGTTTTTATCTTATGAGTAACGTCTTCTATCGGTTCTTCTTTACCACCGTTAAAATCCCAAACATGCTTATTATGACATCCTTTACAATGAAAATGGCAACCTTGTGTCCAAAGACTTACAGCAAAACCGTTTGTTGCATTCAAACAGTCATTTCCTAAAATAGCAGCATATCTCATAAGCATTATTCCTCATAAGCACAGAAAAGATCTGTGTTATCTTCACGATGAAGATTTTCATTTTGTTTTCCTAAATTAAATCCACCTGATGACACAGGAGAAGTTATCCAGTTAGGATTCAAATATCCAGTTACACGTTCTGTTCTTGAAATTCGGTCAGAACCACATTTAGGACAAGTATGATTTACAGGAATAGATCCAATATAACCACAATCCATACACATATCAGAATCAATATCTGCAGCAAAGTATGGAACATCTTTTTCCATAGCATGAACTACAGCTTGTTCAATAGCACGAGGATTGTTCTTAGCAGTATTACCGTATCTTACATAAGTTATACAACCGGCATTAGAATATCCTGTAAGTTGCGATTCAATATCGATCTTATCAAATACAGATAACTTAACTTCTACAGGAACATGCATACTATTAGTGAAATAAAGTTTTTCACTTCCATCAGTATGAGTTGTTATGCCTAGAATTTCACCATATTTATCTTTAAATGCTGTCATAGCAGTAAAACATAAACTTTCAGCCATTATTCGTATTTTATACCCTCGGTTTCCCGATATTTATTAGGGGATTAGACTATATCATCATCCCACGATTCTTTTTACCAAATCGTGGGAGCTGTGCATTTCGAATCACTTGATTCTACTCTACTCGCTTCTTCACTAAGATATTTCTTCTTAGCTATGCTTTCGATAGTCGTTAGAGAACGAATTAAAATCATTTCTTTTTACATTGACATATATGATCTTTTTCTGTTATATATCTAAAACAATATTTACATTTTCTTAATTTTTTAGGATCTACCTCAGCATTACAATGATAACGTATTATAGCAAGTTTTTCACCTGTAATTCTAGAAGCTTCTCTCATTGAACCAAAAGCGTCAATAGTTTTGCCATTTTTATCAATGGTTTTAACAGGTATAGATTGTGAATCATCCCAAGATTTATCATTCACTGCTAAACCGTCATTAAACGCCTGTTTTGTGTTCTCTGAAATAGTTCCCCATTTTAAATTTTCAACATTGTTATTAGTTTTATTATTATCTTTATGCATTACAACAGTTTTGTTTTTAGGATCATCATTAGGTATAAATGCTTCAGCAACTAATCTATGTACACGTTTACTGATATTTTTATTACCTATAGTAATACCTACATAAACATATCCGTTATTTACATTAGGTTTAATATGCTTAGGAAGCATTTTTCCATCACCATAATCTTTATAAACCTTTCCAGATTCAGATATATAATCCGTTGTACTGCCTTTGATCAATTTAATTTTCTCAGAAATAGTATTTTTGTCAATGAGTTTATTTGTAAATTTTCGTCTAGCCATATATTATATAACTCCTTACGTCTATAATATATAACCATAATTATAATTTTAATTCATCCTACGGGGTTAGCTTGCCTTATTAATAGGTTTAGCCTTTCTTACCAGTTTATTACACTACGCCCGTTTAACACAGTTTTTAATCATACAATTACTTGTATGTGCCCCACTTAATTTATGTTTAGGGCTATAGTATACCCCAAAATTCAACTTATATTTTTCTTTAAACTCTTTACAGCGTTTATTGAATAGATTTTCAATACGCTTTGCTAATTCCATTCCTTTTGAGGTAGTATGATCTACACCTATAAGAATCTTAAGAGTTTCAGATAAACCAAGTTGACCTATTGCTAACGTACCGTGTTTCATAGCAGATTCTAATCCTTGTTCAGGAATATAACCTACCATTGTTTTATTTACCCACATGAACGTTGCTGCATCTGGTGATCGGGAACAAATATATTCATATCTGTTAATTAAAGAATCTCTTGTTCTAGCAATTTCAATATCAAGATAAGCCATAAACTTATCAATTAAGCTAGCTTTTTCAACATCAATATCAACATTGAAATTTTTAAATTCTTCAATCATGTGAGGATTATTAGTCTTTGCTTCCATAGCAAGAGTTGGAAGAATAATTGTTTCAGGACAGATATTACCTCTACCATCTTTCTGAGCAGCACTAAAATAAGGTTCAATATCATTAATTGCAAGTCCGTTTGCTCCCACAACACAATCAAGGTTTCTACGGAACACTTCTTCATAATTGATATCGTAACCGTTATATGTTCTACAACCCATGGTACTAGTTTCGCAATCAGGATAGATTTTACCATCAGAAACAATAGTATAATCGTTAACGCATCCTTCGGTTACAACCATTTCCAATCTAAGCTCACGCATAAGATCAATATTGGCTTTAAATACGTTAACTAATCTATCAAAATAATCCCTATGGTTCTCTTTAATATCCGCAAGAACACGGTTTTTCAAATCTATATCATATTTAATAGCAGCTTCATTAACAGACCAGTTATTATTAGCATAATTTGGATAGAAACGTTTTGATGTAGATTTGATAGCTAATTTGAACAGTTTGTAGTTAGGTGTGCCTTTATAAAGGTTAATATTTTTATCAGCCTTAAAAATTCCACATGGGAAAATTGCTGTTTGTCCAAGTGGACCAGTACCTGCGATACATCCATTAAGAATAGATTCTATAATCATCTGTCCTTCTGGTAATGTACATGTACCGTAGTTGATTGATGAGAACGGTCATACTCATCTGTTGTTATCCTAGGGGCTTTTTATCCTCTAGTTCTCATGATTTCTCATGAGTTCAGCGTACATTTTCACCCTCGTTTAACGTTAGGTTAACTGTGAATTTGCAGTTAATGAGAACTGTATTCTCAGTGTCGGGCACTCTTGGATAGATTATATTCTGTTTATAAAAACAGTTTCACTATCTACGCGTTACAATATTTTAATACGTTACTATTAAAATTATCTCGGTATTATCTTGTGAAATAATATTGTTTAAAGTTGTCATAGATTTTTCGTTTACGTTCTAGATATATTGTGGAATCTTTATAAAGGTATTCGCATATCTTAAACATATCTTTAGCTGATTGCCATGTAAGCATACAAGTATATTTATTAGAATACTCATAAACTGATACAGGAAACAATTTTAATTCATCAACTAAAATATCTCTAATTTGTTCTAATACTATAGGATTTCCAGCACTTAATCCAACAGAATATTTAACACGTTTATCACCTATTCTAAATTGAATAGAACCATCGCCGTCAAAAATACCTCTTAAAAAATGATTAAAATATTTTTTAAGATTTTCATCGATTTCCGGGAAATGTATCGTTAAACTTTTATTCGGAACGATATTATATTTTTTAAGATCTTCACCCATAAGATTACTTCTAACACTTAAAGTCAAAGAACCTCTATTATCAGAAGTTATAACTCTGTTAGTTTTTAATTCTTTTCTAAGAATCTCTAAAATATATCTATCTTCATCCTTCAATGTTAATGATACTTGTGTTATTTTCTTAGAACATTCGTTTTCTTTAATAAAAACGTTTCCGTCAGTAAATATCAGACCTAAAAAATATGCTTTTATTTCTGAATCTATATTTTGAAAATATCTTTCATCAAAATTCGGATTAAATATTTGATTTTTAGTATATATTTCAATATTTCTAGATTTAAGAATTTCCACAATTTTAGGCTTACATATTCTAAATTTGTATGATGCAGTATCTAAACTCATAGGTCTAGATAAATAAAATTCGACAACTTTATCTTTTAAATCTTCTGTTAATTTAAAATTCATATATAACTCCGTCATTATATATGTTGAATCAACAGTATTTTACTAATATTAATTTCATTTAGACTTCACCGATTTTGTCCGATTCCTATTAATATATTTCTATATTAAGCAGCCACCAATTCTAGCTGATTGCCACTTCTACTCTGAAGTGAATTCAAATTATGGTACAAACCTTCTACAGCTTGATTTAATTCTCGTTTAGTTAATTTCAAAGCTTTCTTTGAAATGTATCTATGTAAAATGTTCCACCAACGTTTACCAGTATATTTTTCATCATAAATACTGATTTTCTTAGCTTCCCATTTATCAAATCCAAGTCGTTTCTTCCACTTGTCTACGTTTAAGAAAGGAAGAATATCTACAACTGTGAAATAATGTCTCCAGAAACTCATTCTGAAATATGGAACAAGCAACCAATCAATAGCAGTTGCGGCGACTCCCGTCACCATCTTTATATTTCTATAAAGCCTGACTATATCTTGTGTAAAAAAATACACCCTTGCACTTCCACGTAGGATTTTCACCTATTCGTGTACTCTACTCGCTTCTTCACTATATACATACCGACATTAGCGATATGTATATAGCTATGCTTTCGATAGTCGATACATTAAAGAAACATAATTCTATATCTATTAATTGTTTCTTTAACACGGTATTATCTTGTCCTTTTTCAAGGATTTAGACTCTCTTACCACCTTAATCTTTCGATTTAGTTGACCGTTAGCCTCTTTTATAATTAAGAGACACCCTATATTTATAGGTCCACAAGGTTTTACTTCGGCAGAGACGCTTTGGTTCACCGAATTGTTGTAATGATTGGATCTGGAAATATACAGCAATTAATTGTAAAGCGGTATTTAAACTACCAGCAGGTCTAATTGCTGTTTGTCTAACATATACAATATGTGATAATAACCATTCTAATGGAACACTATCACAGTTATGCATTCCTAATGCAATAGAATCCGCGTCGTGTTTATAACGACGATTTTCTTTATGGTCAATAACATCTATTTCTGAAAGTATTTCATCGAATGCGAATTTCTTTAAAACGTATGAATCAACTCCACCTTTTATACCGCCAAAAGACTTATCATCGAGATTAGCATTCATAGCTTCAGCTCTTTTAGGGTATAATTTTTCTCTAATAGGATCATATGAAATGGTCTTAATATTTTTCATTTTAGGCGGAGTCTTTTTGATAGTACCATCTACTGGGTCATTAGGATCTTCAACTTCAGGATCATCATTAGGTCTAATTACTAAATCCACAGCTTTAGATGAAGATTTTTCAGCAGATTCACGAGCTAATTCAATAGCTTCCGATATACGATCAGATGCTTTATTTCGAATGCGAGTTCTCTCAGCCCTATATCTAATATATTCTTTAGCCAATTTAATATAACCAAATTTTATAAGCGTATCTTCAACGTTATCTTGAACTGCTTCTACAGTTTTTTCTTTAAACGTAAGATAATTTAATGTAACTTCTTTAGCTACATTATTAATTTCTTTTTTAGAAATTTTATCTTTCTTATTTTCAAGAGAGTCGTTTGCTTTAGTAATCGCATTTACAATTTTAGCAATATTAAATTCTTCAATTTTACCATCTCTCTTAGTAATAGGTAAAATTACAACGTCTTCATTCTTTTTCATAACGCGCACAATATCGACAATGAATTTAAATATCATGTCTTCTATCGTCGATATATTTCTCCTTCATATCTTTTAATTCTTTATTTTCTCTTTCGAGAGTTTTAATGTACTCATCTTTTCGTTTCAATTGTTTATCAAATTTATATTTCATATAGTTTTTAGCTGTATTATGATAACCAGAATTATAAAATACATTCTCTACACTATCTTGTATTACATCAGCATCTATTGCTAATGGGTCTACTTTTCCTGATTTGATCAGTTTTTCAATTTCAGTAACGACTTCAAAAGATAATCTAGAGGCAGAATTTTTAGCAACAGCCAATGGCTCCTGAAATTCTTTTTCTTCTTCGATAGTAACTAAAATAGTTTTTTGCAGTTTTAAAATATCGAAATCTTGTATTAATCCTGATCGTTTCTTTATGCATTTTAATCTTCCATACATAAAAAAATACCTCTTCTCTATAAAGTAGTTTGATTCGAAAGAATCATATACATGTTGGAAAAGAGGTATGTGCAAAAATCACACTAATGTGGCTTAAAATATAGCTTAATCAGCGGTGAAATGAAGGTCATATAATTATCAGTTTTTATCAAAATATTTTGTTCACTTTCCTGCATATATTCATCAGATAAAATTCTTTCACCAGCAATAATATACGCATATTTATTACCATCCAATAAACTTGCCCACATCATCGGATCTTTAGAATTAATGTATTTACTTCTAAGATGATTTAATTTTCTTAAAATATCTTGAGTTGGCATTTTATTAGAATTTTCAAGCAATATTAAATACTGTTTGAATAATCGTATAAACACATTATTCTTATCAACGTATTCAGCATTCACGCCTTTAATTCTAATATTATTACTCATACCATCAAATAAGATTTCTATAATTCTATTATTAGATAACCTTATGTAACTAGTAAATTCTCCATCCTTATTTCTGAAATTAACAATTCCATTTTCAAGTTTAGTTTTCATCGGTTTCTTATTAACCAACAACATTGAATCTACTGTAGATGATATAAAATTAGAATCCTTAATATTGTTTAACTTACAAAAATCATTAAAGAATTTTAATTTCAAATTACTTATCTTATCGGATAAAGTTAAATCCTCTTTCATCATTTTTCCAATAAGAACATTACTATCAAATTTAGGCATTTTCATTAATTGATCATAAAATTCTTTTCCTTTTAAGAAATACATACATGTCGGATGACAACGTTGTATATCGTATTCTGCTATCAACGTATTGATAGCATATGAGATATTAGGATTCATTTCAACTAATTTGTTAAAATGTTTAGGTGGAACAGGTTGATTCACGTTTCCCACCTCCTTACAATATTATAAGTGTGCCAAACCAGTTGTCACTTCTGATAAAGCATTATTTATCTTCATTGGCAACATACCAAGTTCAGCATTATCACACTCGACCGTTCTTTTTCTTAAAGAATTATCTTTTTCTTTTTTAATAAGAGTTACCCTAACTCCTTCAGTTTTAATCGTTATATCAAATTGTACTGTTGTAGAATCTGATATAGATTTTATCATAGCAAACGATAACGATTGCATTGCTGATATTGCTCCATTATCATATGGTCTAGTGTTTGGTTCTGTTGAGTATCCTCGTTTCATGCTATTATCTCCTTTTAAAGCACTATTTATACTAAAAAATAATATATAAATTTAATAAAAAACGAGTTCATATGATTGTTTACAGAACTCTACATTTTGATAAAAAAGAAAAAGAAAGAAGCAATTTATAACTTCTTTCTTTTTACTTGAATTAATCCATCACGCCTAAATAACTTTTAGTGATGAATTGCATCACTTTAGTGTTTTCTTCTTGAAGAATTTTACATCTTTCAGTGTTTTCTTCTTGAAGAATTTTACATCTGTTTGTAATTTCTTCATTAGCTTTATTAAAAGCATCCCAAAACTTAGTTTGATCATCATTTTCGGCAAAGATCACTTCACTAAGTCGTCCTTGATCATCATATTTAATTTGCATTTTATGTTTCCTATTATATGGTTAAAATAATTAAAGAGTTTACTCTGCCATATCAATAATACAATATATAAATAGTATTATATAATAAATAAAAAAAGAAGAGCGCATAAAGCGCTCTTCTTTGTCCATAGTTTTACTATTGTGAGATGATATCTGCTATAGAATCGACGATATCAACATAGTCCACAAGAGCATGTTCATTCAACTTATTCTTAAAGTCGACGATATGTTTCATCTTGTTACATGGACAGTCGAAAATGTTTTTCTCGATTATGTCATTCATCAATTCACATGTCTCAGTAAAACTTCTCTGAGACATTCTTCGCAACATCGGTCTTATGCAAGCACCAGTAGTAGCAGTACGTTTTTCTAAATCAGCACATGCGGCAGCAATCGCATCAACTTCCTTTATCAAATCATCTAAAGGTGTTTCATACGAATTATTGCTTACTGTTTCTCGTGAAACCAATAATTCCATTAGAGAAATTAATTCTTCACGAGTCGATTTCTCCACAAATGATAGATATAGATTTTTATCTATATCTATCTGCCTTTTACTTTTTCTGACCATATGGCCCTCCCATATTTTATCTATAGATACTAACAGAATATACAATCGTTAAACTGATAGATTAAAATAATCCCCTGATAATTTCAGGGGATTATTATTTTATTTATCCTTTAATACGAAATAGTATCTAATGACATTTTCAGCATACAATTTATCGACAACGCCGTCACTATATGTATTAGCAGTCTTAGGTATCTTTATAGTATTCTGATGAACCCAGATATAAGGTTCGAATAAACCATTTATCAATACCATATCACCTATTCTTAATCTTGTGAACGTTATTTCTCCTTTTTTAGGAAAATCTACCGCACAAGCATTTGAATTATGAAGTTCTACTACCTTAGTAGGATCTTCTGCTTCAAAATTTATTAAAGAATAAGTTCTCTCAAGTATCATACTTCGTAATAAATGTAAAGGATTTACGTTTTCATAGTAATCAAGATTTTCATCTATTTCCTTAACTAATTCGTCAAGAAGAATATTAGCATCAGCTTCAACATTCTTCAATATTATAGTCTTAGGATTATTTTCATCTACAAAATATTCACTAGAATCCAATACTTTACCATTACACATAATTAAATGAGCAGATTTATTAACTGCTACTGGGAAGGTTAATGTTTTCAGAGGATAAATAGATTCAAAATTATAAGTTATTGGTGTAGTTGTTGAACTAACTGGTCTATAAAAATTAGAAACTTTTACACCTTTCCAACCAAATAATCTTAAATTGATATCATATCTATACTCATCATTTTCTTCAGATGTTATAACTGTACCATAATCACCATTTGTATAAGTTGAACCGAGTTTCTGATTTACAGATTTACTTCCTATCATGGTCATAGCATTCTCTAGATACATAACGTGTTCGTAAGTATTATCTTTAGTTGAAGGAACAAATGCACCATTCAACCACACTAAGAATTGCTCTTTCTTATATCCTTCAGGTAAAGTAATTTTTAGATCATCATACATGAATCTACGTTTCCATGGAATAGTAGGATCATCTAATGAATAAGGTTCATATAATACTTTACCAGTAGATCTGTAATATACGGCGTAAACTTTTAACACATCACCTGGATTAAGATTTTTATTCGACATTGATGTAATCTCTGCACCATCTTTAATCCATGACCAGTGATTAAATACAAATCCTGATACACGAGGAACAATTTCGCCACTCAAAAATGTAATAGCATCTATTTCAGTGTCGATATTAAATTCTAATTCTTTCGATAATACAGTTATAGCTTTTACAGTATCAAGTTCTATACTAGTACAGTTTTCAACATAAGTATCTTGACCATCTCCGTTATCTATGAAATATCTGTTTTTATTTTCATCAATATATTCACATCTAGGTAAAATATCATTATCTACCCGTAAACGTTCTGTCCATATCTTACTAGCTTCTTCAACATCATATTCTGGGTATGATCTAATACATTGATTATAATCAATCCAAATGCCTTGAGAATTTTTATAATAAACGTTTAATAAAGGTTTACGTATTGAACGTTTCAGAATATCTTTTATATAATACGTATCATCTTCGTTTTTATACGCATAATAACTGTCTATATTCCCAGACGATAATCTTTCAGTTTTAAATTCACAAAAATATGGAGATTCTACCCAATAATAAATTCCAATATTATCTGGAACAAATTTATATACTCTTAAATAATTCGGATTAGCAGTAAACGCTTCACTATAAGTAGTAAATTGATCTACTGCCACACCGAATAATGGTCTATCTAAACTACCTTCAACAGGAGTTGTATAATTTTTATTATTATACGTATAAATTACTTCTATTGTCGTAGTAATCGTTCCATTAAAATTATATGTTTCTACTGTTGTAGTAGTTTTCTTTTTAGTAGAAGAATCTGCTGGATTTCCACTATATTCTATTTTAACTACTACTTTGGAAGAATGTTCTCTTGAATCGAAAGCTACATTTCCAGCAGCAAAAATATCATTTTGTTTCCAACTTTCAAAAACATTCTGCTCAGAATAATTTATATAATTAGATATCGGTTTAACTCTAGATTCCCAAGGAGTATATAATACTGTTCTGTTATATGCTTTAGCTATTTTAGTATCTTTAAAACAAAACATCATTGTTTTAGGATCACACGATGTTTTAATCTTATTAAGCATTTCACCTACAGTACCTGACATTTATAATTCCTCCATTAATTTGTAATTCTAGTATCAGCAAAGAATAACATTGCACCTGTTGCAAAAATATTGATTGTTTTATTTGTAGAAGATTCTACTGTTACTCTGTAGAATTCAACTAATAAAGGAGTGTCTTTAGTTAAAATATGTTCACTATTTGTTTTATAGAAAATCTGATCTGAAGGCTGAACTATATCAGTGTAATAAAATGATGGATCTTTAACGTCTCGTATTCTAATATAGTTAGCTTGAATATCACCGTATTTAGCTGCGTCCTGATTTATTAATTCACTAGGATCAAGTAACTGTCCATTGTATGTGAAACCTACAAATGAACCAGAATAAATACCACCAGCATTCTGAGTAGTATCAAATGATACATAACTACTTACCCCATTTTTGAAAGTTACAGCGTTTGATTCAATACCAAATGGATATATAGTAAATTGATAAGTATTGTACTTATAGTTACTGTATCCTAAACGTACTTGTATTACAATATTTTGTGGAGAAATAATATTTTCATCGTTAAACTGTTCAACATCATTGTTAATGGATGTAAGACGAGTAATATCATACAATGTACCATCAGAATAATGACCAAAGAACTTAAGTTTAATTTTCTTAACACTTTTTTCTCCGATAATAGCACCGGTTGTAGAATCATAAACATTTTCAATTGTAGGAAGAATATATCCAACAGGTATAACTTCAACTAAATCAGTGTTATCATTAGCTACAATATTAATAGGTATTTCCTTATATATAGTATTACTATTTGGTGAAATAATAGCTCCAGTTTCAGAGTTATAAGACTGTTGAACTGGGTATGACGCATTTGAACGTATCATAGTATAAGCAACAACTATTTTCTGTTGAACACCTGAATCAGCTGTAAGTGTAGAAGTATCTATTTCATCTAAACCTTGAATAGCTAATCTTCCACCATTAGTTTCTTCATGAGAAACATCTTTAAGTAGATCATCACCGTAATCAAGAAGGACTTGTATTGCAAGTTCATCTACGCTTTGACCTTGATGTAAATAAAATGCTCCATTACTTTCCTGATTACAATGTACAAGTAAATCTTTAATAGCTGTGTCAGGACACAAATCAGTATCAGCTGTTCTAACTTTAACTGCTTGATAAGATTCTACATCAATGAGTGTTCTATTTATATCATAGAACTCTACAATATAAGCGTTACCATCAATTACGTCACCATACAGTTTACCTGTTCCTGGTTTAGATTCTTGCGTTCCGTCTGCTACAGCAGAATCAACAAGATCCATATTTACAAGAGAACTAACGATGTTTCCATCATGATTTGTTTCACCAGTGATATATTCATATCCGCCATTCGCAGTTTTAGAAATACTTCGAATAGCATAATATCTGTAAGATGCATCGAAACGTAAATCAGAATTAAGTCTAACGATACCGTTATCTGTATCGTAATAAAATCTCAAAATCTTTCTATTATTAACGAATGCTGCAGAAGCCTCAAAAAGACCAGCAGACGAAAGATTATCTAAAAATCTCTGGATTTCCGCTGTTCTACTTTTCCACTCCCACTCGTTCTTTACATCGTTCCAATGTGCAGAATATATATCCTTGGTGCTATCATCATATGCCATTGTTCCTTCTATAGGAACAGCAGCATTAGGTCCTCTATATTTAGAAATAGGGTTTAAACCCATAGACAACTTTGCCATTTCTTAACTCCTTAAACTTATATCTTAACAGCAGCGTGTGCTATTATACTTCCTAAACACTTGCCCTTATTAGTCGAATTGTATCCTTCTATTAAGAAACAATCATTATTAGAAATGGTTATTCGATTTAAAGTATATTTAAATTCAACTAAACCATCAAAATTTAAAGGTAAAGGTGTATTAATATTATCAACTTCTAAAGCAAACCATTCATAATAATATAATTTTTCACCATTATTAATCAATCTTTCAGATTCACTATCATTTATAATCCATCCATTACTTAAAGAATATCCTATAAATGTACCAAATGAATCAGATGGTTCATTAACCATTTGTAATAGTTCTTTAACTGTTCTAGTACCATACATATTAGTTAGAACTTTATTTTTACATTTTATTATTCTATAAGACACAGAATAATTATCTGGTGTAAACACGTTAGAAACAACATCTTTTAAAGTTTTAGCTTTATTTGGTATTCGAACAAAAGTTTTATGCGATGGCATATATGTAAAAGAATTACTTCTTACATAATGTGTCATATATTTATTGACTTTAACGTTTCTTACACGAATCAAATCTACATTAGGAGATATCATATTAAATATAACATCAAAATTTACAGGATTAGATTTATTAAAGTTTCCCATTCCTAATGTAAAATCTGAATAACCTGTAGAGTATAGTAATACTGGCGTTTCTAATGTTTCAGGTGTCAAACCTAAATCTGATCTAGATTTAGATGTAAGAATTTTAGTGTTACCTGAAACATTTGGGTCCATGAAATAACTAAAAAACGCTTCTTCATGTCCTTTAAATTTAGCAACTATTCTATTTATTTTACCAGATTCATAATCTGGTGGATAAACATAACTTACTAAATTAGTTATTTCTTCAACTATACCGTTTCGTATAACGTATGATTTATATGCTACTTTATTTTCACCACCAACATTAACGATATATCCAATAGCTTTAAAATCATCGTATTCGTATATTTCAGGTTCAATGATTTTTACGGTATTTTCAACAGGAATATATAATGAATCAGAATGAACAAGATTGGAATCAGTAGTTTCGGTAAAATAAATTAATACTGAATTCTTTTCAATTTTAAAATATTTATGAGGTATTAATATTACATCATTACCATTTTCATTTTGTACAATTTCAAAATCTGTTATATATTGGGTATCTTCATTACCAATTCCTCTAACACGAACTTCTTTATATTCACGATTATACATTCCATTTTCAATTTTCGGCATAACTATACTGATATATGGTTTCTGCGTTTCGTATCCGTAATAGAAAATTATATCTTTAAAATATTTAAATATTTTTCGTTGTGAAGCATTATCGTTGTCAAAAACCGGGTATGAAGCTTTGATATTGTATTCACCGACCCTATCGGTATCTAATTCATTATATGATAATTTCATTTTCTCAATATCGTCAATTATAACGATATGACCATCTGATATAGTTAAACGCAAATGTGGATGTATATCTGATAGGCGTTCACCTTTATATAAAATACCCTTACCATCACTATCGACTCTGTCAAAAGTCAATTTTACATTAGTTATCGTATTTTCTTTACCAGAAGGCTCATTAATGAGATCTATAGGCATAGTTAGAGCTTGATGAGATAAATAATTTATAGAATGCATTAAATCTTTTTTATCATTATAAAACTCAACAGTATACCAAGTATTAATGCGGATTTCAGAAGTTATTTTTCCATATTTCATGGAAACAGGAATCAATGCTTTTAAATAATCGTTTCCATCTGAATCTACTAAACCAGTAACATATCGTTCAGTGTTTATAGTCTTTATCGCATAATATGCAAATTTCGAAATATCAAAAGAACTATCTAACCAAACTCTTTGACCTTTTTGGGAAAAGAAAAATTTATGAATAATGCCTGATTCATAAAATGCAGTAGCATTTTGAAAAGTATTGTCTCCTGAAGAACCATAAGAATCTATAATTTCTTGTATTTCTTTTGTTCTCATGTGACATTCCCAGACATTATTCATATTTTTCACCCATACACCTATATCTAAAGATTTATCAGTATCGTCAAATACCACTTCTCCATCAAAAGGAGAACGAGAGTCTTCTTGTCTAAATTCAGACAACGGTCTTGCATCTGGTATCAAACGACCTTTATTGTATCCCATATGTGTAATCTCCTTTTAGGTTTATTGGGTTATATTTATATCTTCATCTGAATCTATCTCATCACCGTCTTTTAGACATATAAGATCTTCTTCATATAAAGAATGTTTAATATTAGATTGTTTATATAATTCAAATATTTGGTCTATGGAATATAATCCGTCTGGTAAACTATGTATAAAATCTGCTAGAATTTTACGACGTTTAGGTAATTCCCATGGATAATCACCGTTATCATTCATGAGTATTTCTACCATAAGATCATCATCACCGTCCCTGATACAAATACTTCCAGAAGCATCATCTGTGTTAGATTCCAAAAGCATATCAAATTTTTTAGAAACTTCTTTTGGTATTTCCCATTTAGTTGCAATTCTTGCATTTCCTGGTGTAGTATACCATTCCAAAAAAGCAGATTTAAACGGATTATATCTATATGGTACATTAGATAATGATATGTTATATGAAGAGACTTTTCCATTTTTTCCAGCAAATATTATATAATTAATATTTCCTGTTATCAACTGCATTGTATAAATATCATTACCTTCCATATATATACCATCACTAGAAATTCCATTTCCGCTATCACAATTAAACCATTTTTTGGTTTCACCTTCATATTCCGATATTTTTCCGTTTTGTCCACCGACGACAATCATCTTTTCATTATAAGAAACACAATCATATGCTATCAAATTATTAAGATGTGAACCATCATTACAAATATGCAAACTATCGTTATTTATAAAAAATGAACCGTCGAAATATGATACTACACCATTATCACCAATTAATACTTTAAATCCAAAATATTCACAATGTGAACGGATTGTTGAGTTATTTCTATAATTACCATCAGAATATATTTTAGGTTTAAAACCGGATGAATCTAAATGATTAGTTGAATCAGGTTTTACCCAGTTATTACTACTATCACAGTCTATAAAGCATGAAGCTGCTTTTCCATCTTCACCTAAAACGACTAAAGTTCTATATGGGACTTCATTAGTTATAAACGCATCATAAATGTTGCCCATAACCCCAGTTGTTCCAACCGAATAATTATAAGGCTTAAATTTAGAATAAGATGTTCCAAACCATTTATTATCCGCTATTGAATAACCATCTACTGTTCCATTATCACCATACATATATAATACATCTGAAACCGGATCTACAACGAATCCGTTTATAGAAGTATTTTCTACCCACGAATTGGATATGTTTAAAAATGATAAATCGTTTGAATTATACCAACGTTTACTATTTACACCATAAGCATACAGATGTCCAATTTTAGTTCCAAAAATTATATAATCATGAAATAAAACTGAGCTAACGATATCTTCATTGTTTAAATTAGTACCGTCATTGAAAATTGCTCCTTGGAACGAAGGAACTTCATCATTACATTTAGTCCATCTGCATAATTCATTATCTAAATTACATGAAGCAACTTTACCTTTGTCACCAGCTACAATATAGATATTACCAACTATAAGAGAAGTGTGAATATCTTTACCGTCTAATACACTACCATCACTGTAAGGTCCTATTTTATTTTCATCATCATTATATGAAGGTATCCATTCGTCATCTCTAGATATAGGATTAGGACGTTTATTGACTGAATCAACCGTATCGATGAATGATTCGTATATTTCATTTATATCGTATCCAGAATCTTGATATGCTCCGGCATAATTTGCCCCAACAAATAATCTAGCCAAATATCTTTCAAATGCATCTGGCTGATATTGCATTATAAAAGGTTCAAGTTCACTATCATCTACTGTAAATACACTTTCAACAACCAAATCAAACATTGGTATCGGAACAGAATGAACACGGATCAATTTATCTGAAAGAATATCGATATCATTTTCACTTAATTTATTTCCATTAATATAAAAATTCATATATTTAAGAGAAAAAGGGAATCTTAAATTATTCAAATAAAAAAGACCATATTTATTATTATTAAAATATCCTGTTTTGTTATAAATAGAAGTGGTTCTATGGTTTGAAAAATATATATCTACTTGTGAACCAGGGAGGACAATTCGTTTCATTATAATATATGAACCTACTATAGATGGGTCATCTTCTGGAGTTTTAACAAAATAGTCTACACCTTCAATGAATTTATCATTACCACAATATACATAAATTTTTCCTCTAGGTATAAGTGGTATAGGATCAAATTCTTGACCATGATACAGCGGTATAACTACATCAGTTACAGTAGATATAGCAGGTTTTACATATGCATAAGACATTGAAAAATTTTTATTATACACTAAGAAATCGTGTTCAGGTATTTTTGTGAAAATTAAGTTTATTATATTATTTTCTCCATCATATTGACCGAATTCATAATCGGTAAATAATCTATATCCCTTATTTGCTGATGTCGGAAATCTTTGTATTGATTCATCGGTGGAATCAACCTGTTCGAGAACAATAATATTGTTTTCAATATTCCCAAAATTTTCAAAACCTTTTACCTCAAGAATCCTAAGACCATCAATTTCACGTATATCATCTTGCGTATATTTCTTATATTGTATTGGTATTTTATCTATTATTTGTATAGATATGTCATTTATACCTTTTTCAAAATATTTACCCTCAAGTTTGAAAACGTCAGTTAAATCTTTGTTTATGACCGTAATTCTACTATTAGGAATATGTTTATTGTTTATAGAGATATCATATATTTTTTTAGTATTTTTACCTATATCATCCGGTATACCAAAATACACATAAGCATCTGTTCCATTATATTCTACTTGCGAATCAAAATTCTTATAACCAAAATTCTCTAAGAAAGTTCTCATCAAATACGGTCTATCTCTTAATAGATTAGCAACTTTTTCAGAATGGTCATAAGATTTCTCAAACTTAGAAATTATTTCATCAACAGATGATCTAGTAAATAATGAACCATTATCATTCAATACGTAATCCCAACTAAACCAAGAATCTATTTCTATAAATCCATAAGTAGTTGTACCGTTTGCCATATATGAAGATGGAGCATTAATTGCAATGGTTACAGGATTTGATGAATAATTTATTTCAAAATCATCTCTGTTTATTTCAGTTAATTCAGTATCAACCTGATATCTGTTTTCACCAATGGATCGGGTTTTATATACTTTTATTTTTAAGTTTTGAACGCCATCTTCATGATATCTTACACCATTAGGTAAAGATAAATTGACTTTGGTTGAACCTATAGACTTCATAACTGAAAATGGTATTATTTTATTAGCACCCTCATCAATAAAAGGAGAACCGCTAATAGTATTATGTAACGCGTTATTTACAGCATCACACCCGATGAAATTGTACAGATAATAATCTTTACCATACAATTTAAGATATTCATCGGTTATATAACCTCTGTCTGATAAATAAAAAGAAAGTGCATTATCAGAAGTAGATACACCATCATATTCAAAATGAAGTCTACCTTTCTGATCAACTTCGTCATTCATTATACGTAATCCGTTAACAAAGAATGCACATGAAAATTTAGACAAAGGTCCATGTATCGAGTCCAAATATTCCTCAGATACCTTCCAAACATTCTTAGTATCATTATATACTGATGTATTTGATGGAAAATACCAAACGATAAAAGGATCAAACATTATTTCTATTTCAGAATCAATTACTTCAGACGTAATATAAATTTCTATATTGTTTCCAACGATATTTACTGTTCTAGAACTATTATACAATCTTCTATTTAAATATATTTGAAAATATTTTTCTAGATTTCCTTTTAACATTCCTGATATTTTATTTTTAACTGCTTGAGATATAGGAATAATTATATGCTGACTAGAACTTTTCTTTTCATAATAATGAATATATGGAAATAAATCGTATCGTTTTTCTTCAATTATAACTTCATGTTCTCTATCTACAGTTAAATACTTTGTAGGTATAAATACATCAACGTTTGATATAGTAGGATAAAACCTTATTTCCGAATCTGGTATTTTAAAACCGTCAACATATACTGACAAAGAATCTCTATTAGACATAGAACGATTCTCCACGTTATATAAATAACTCTCGTGTTCATTTTCAGTATTATTATTACTTTCAACTAAACACATGTTTAACGGTATCCTAACATAAATAACAGACTCATCTATTACTATATTTTTACCATCCGATACTGTCCCAGTATTATATTTAAACTGAGATAAATAATGCTGTATATCTTCAGAAGTTAATCTCATACATCTTCGTTCATCAGTAGAAGCATCTAAGTTTCTACGTGTACCATGTACATTAATAACTCCGTCCAACACATTGGATGCGATTTTGTCATTAATAATAGACATATAAATCCTCCAAATTATACTTCTCCACTTATAAGTAATAAAATACTTTCTACGTTTTTAACTAATGGAGAAGGAACTCGTCCTGTTATAGCCTTATCTGAATATATACCAGAACCGAATCTAGCATGCATAATCATATTCATGAATGATTGTGAATGTTCAACAGCATACATAGCCGAAGAACCATAGTATTTCTGAACAGCACCTACTATACTATGTAACGTAACAGAATCTCTCTTAACAAACGGAAATTCAGTTTTAAACGCTTCTAAGAAATCTTCAAAATCTTTCATAACAAGCTGTTCATTTTGGAAAGCTCTAGACTGATTAGCTACGACTACAGCATCCACGGTTTTAATATTTAATGCGATTTTCAATGCTTTTTCTAAATCATATCCACACATTACTTGTAAGTAATATAATCCTAAAAGAAAATTTAATCTAATAGGAGCATCTGTTTCACCAGATATAGGATAAATCTTATCAATGACATAACTCATTGCAGAAGCATAAAATTCGGCCATAAGAGTCTGTAATTTAACATTATTAGTTATCTCAGCATCTTTTTTAGTAAATAGATAACTAATGTATCCTGATTGAAGATATGCGTGTAAAGAAACTTCGTTGATTTTTAAACCAACAGGTTCTTTATCAACGTTTCTTATATATCCGGTTTTTTTCATTGCGTTTACATATACAACATAATCTCCATCTTTAGATGGTGTTACCAAAGTAGATAATGCATCTGAAAGAATAGATTTTTTATCATTATAATTATAAGGATCAGAATGATTCAATAATCTAATTTTTCCAGCTTTAGCTGCTTTGATAGTAGGTTGTACTAATGGATATTTCTTAACACCGATAATATTAAAATAACTATCGTAGTAATTGATAGGTATCGTATATTTAGGAAAATTAGCAGGATTCAATTGCTCTTTAAGCGAAGGTAAAGCTTTTGAAATCCTCTGAAAAGTTAAAGTTTGTGATAATTTATTCATAATTTTCTCCTATTTAAACAAGAAAATTAAAGTATTTACTATATAAATCATTAGGATGTTTTTTCATATAAAATCAAGAAAAAAAGAAGGAACCTTATACAGATTCCTTCTTTTTAGGGTTGGACTAAGACAGATTACTCTTCATCAAGAGCTTTTTCTTCTTTGTCAAGCTGCTTTCTTAAACGAGTTGCTTCTGAATCGCGGCGAAGTTCATTCATGCGATTGTCATGACGAGCGGCATTCTTTTCTTCTTCTTCACGAATTGACTGCATATCAAATTCGTGATCCTTATCAGCATAGCGCTGAACAAGATTTTCAATCTTGTCATAGACTGGCTCAGCATTTTCAACAAATGCTTCACACATTCCACTTAAGATTTCTTTAAGACCACCAGCTGTCTGCTTAGCAGTTTCAAGAACGTCTCCATTCTTGATCTGCTCTCTATATTCACGGTCGAGTTCTTTTAACTCGTCAACAGTAAGCTCTACTGATCCTGATAAGAGCCAGTTTCCGCCAAACCCCATTGTGTCATTCTTAAATATAGACTCGCTTTTTACAGATGGTTTTTCATCAGTAGTTTCTTCTTCTTTCTTAGCGAAGAATTTCTTGAAACCTTTAACTGATTTTGAACCAGTATCTTTGTTGTTGTCAAATCCGAATCTACCCTTAAGATTGTAATTAATTTTCATAGTGTTCTCCTTTACACCTTTAAGTATTTTCGTATAGAATTACTATCTATCGTAAGGCTTTTATTTATACACCCCATAGAGTTCTTTCTATACTATGTCATGAATATAATATAAACACGAAAATCCGTTTAAATAAAAATAATATCCTAGGCAAATTGCCTAGGATATTTATAATATTAATAAACTATCATGTTATTTATTTCCTTAAATATGATATTTCTAAATTCACGTAAAAGTTTCATCCTTGTCCAATATGGTAATATTGTTACGGGTAAAGGTTCACACGAAGTAAGTTCTATATCATAGATCGTATCATTATTTCGAGTCAATGTATCGTGTCTAAAAATACAAGTAATAAATTCACATTTATATTTTTTATCTTTACTTGTGAGATTTATCATAAATCTGCTTTCAGTCTTATTCGTAGTACGATCTACTAACTCATCGGTTCCTTCAGTATGAAAATTTACAGTTTCAAAACTTTTATTAATTTCTGATAAAAACTTCAATAAATTATTAGACATAGTTGCTAAATACTCAGCAGGTCTAATTTTTTCAAGATTTACATTAGAAATAGATATTACAGGTATAGGATAATTGGTTGTAATTTTCTTTTCTTCACTCATTACTTAACCGTCCTTAAAAAATAAAAAAGAGATAGTGACTCCCTAGGGAGTCACAGTAAGACAGGCGTATAAAATCCTCTAATATTCACCACGTATTAGAGTTGACCAGACCCTATCTGCTCTAGAAAGAGCAGAACAAGATTCGATGAACACTAATCTCTGACCACACGCGCGTAATCAGTACATAGAAATTCATCAATATCAAGTTCTCCTGTTTGGTGACTATCTCTTAAAGGAAGTAAAGGGAGTTGCACCCTCAATTAAAAGGTTAATTCCTACCGGGCCAATTTTTAGCTACCGTTTGAGCGGTTGATATTATCTCGCGTTCCGCATTTACTATTCTGCGCACACTTCCATAGGTAGCGGGAATGAGACTTGAACTCACACGCTGATTACTCAGCACAGGATTTTCATACCACTATAACTTTCGTTACCAATGTAAAGAACATCGTTTGGTGGTCTGGACTATGTCTTCACCATGCTTTTCTGTTTAGGTGGCTACCGTATAGTCTCTACGCATTCCTGAATTAATTCAGTTAGTACGAAGTTGTCATTTTACAGAGTTCTCCGTTTAGATAGCATTCACACTAGAAGTTTCCTATCTAGGTGCTCAAATTCATTCCTAAGTCCTGGGCGTCTACCAATTCCGCCATCCCGCCACGAATACCTGGAAACAAGTTAGGGTATTTCCAAGCCGTCTAATCTTATAGTTTAAAAACGCATACAATGATTAGCCATATACGTCTCGATTCACTGATTCTCAATGACAATATTCCATTTTATCATTCGACTGAACAACGACAGTGCATATACCCTTATATATCTTCTATCGTTTATATTAAATCGAACAACGGCTGTTAGAATTCAGCATAAAACGGAGTTACCGGGACTCGAACCCGGGATCTTCAGCGTGACAAGCTGACGAATTAACCAACTTTTCCATAACTCCATACCAGGTTCTCGTACTGGACCACTTTATGAAATTCCAACGTAGAAAATCATAAAGTGACGTAATCCTCCTCTAAGAATCAATAGATTCGTTTTTGATGCACGAGCTCTGCATCTCGCATGGATTACGAGCGCTTTTTGTTATCGCCCACCAAACAGCTAAACAAGCTAAGTGGTCAATTAATAGATTCATTTCAGTGTCATGTTGTTATTTAAGAAAGGTTATAACTTTAACATCTGATAAATCTACAACCGAGTGATTAGTAACTCGATCTTTTTTGTCTAACTCATCAAGCTCTATTAAAAACGTTGCTCCTGTTCTACAGCATCCCTAATCAGAGTTAGTTAGCATTAGAAAACCATAAAACTAAGCACTTCTTTCAATTCGGTATTTCACGTTAAAATCAACGCATGAAGTTATGTCGAAACCGACAATCGCCTCGGTTGATCAATACTCGGACTTTACCCACTGTTGAAAGTGACGGAATTTCAGTCCTAACATGACGTGTTCCAACTTTTTTCAGAAGTTCATAACTGCTGATCCTTTCTTCATGCCAAATCACAAATTATCCTTTCATTCATTTATGATCTGTTTTGATATGTGTTTAAGATAACTTTATACGCGTAACATATACGCGTAACAACACATTCTTATCCATACTGGACATTACTAGAATACAGAATAGAATGGAATCCAAACGGATTCCGAGTAGGAGCGGTGGGATTTGAACCCACATCCACCAGTTACAAGCATTATACTGGACGGTTTATAAGACCGCGCTGATACGCTCCTTCACATTAATAACGATTCGAGTTTATGCTTCTCAATCTCCCTATTCCCTCGCGCCGCAAATTAAATGCTGCGAATTATGAGCATATAGGTTTAGCTTTTTCTCGAATCGTTTTTATTCCCGAAGGAGGACTCGAACCCCCACAATCGGCACCAAAAGCCGATGTAACTACCTTTATACGATCCGGGAGACTATACGGAGTTACCGGGACTCGAACCCGGGATCTTCAGCGTGACAAGCTGACGAATTAACCAACTTTTCCATAACTCCATACATAGGCATAATATATAAAGAATAACTGTATTGAATCAAATGCTACTAGACAGAAGATTCAATATTTTATTTCTGTCTAGTAGAATATGACATTACAACACAGCTTTCTTTCTAATACACAAATATGTTTATGCGCTATATTTTTTTACAATATTTTGCTTTAGAATGGTATATCTTCAATTTCTTTATCAAAATAATGCATCATTGTACTCATTCGCATATTGTCTTTCATAACGTTACTATAATGATTCTTTTTAAATCGTTTAGATTTAAAATTATAATAAACAAAATCATTTATTAAATCGTCTATGAATACCATTTTATCAACTGTTTCATCTTTGTCTTTATTTTTAATCCTAACAAAGATATAAACGTCATTTATCGAAATATGTATAATACAATTATCAAATATCGTAAGTATATCATCTACCGCTTTTCTAAATCTATCACATATTGATGTCATCGCATTTAATTCCATCGTCACATGAGGCTTATCAAAAGGCGTTATTACTTTGTTGATATGTAATTTATCTCCATCACTAGTATATGTCATATCTATCCTATCTATCATCGACATTTTAAAACCTTTAAATAATTCTAGCATCATAGACTTTAAACATTCGGAATATATCATCATATCACCAAGTTTATTATCTCTTGCTGATAAAACACGAGATATTGGATGACCTAAATGTTTTTCATCCTCAATAGCAGCAGTAATATAACCCTGTGATATATTTAAAAGATTAGAATCATTAAACGTATTCATGTCTTTATACATAGTAGATTTATATCCGTTGAATTCTAAATTAACAAAATTATTATTTAATAACTCACCAATATCAGTAGTTTCTTTAAATAATTCATCTCTAGCTAATTGGCGTGTAGCATTAAAACTCTTACCATTAGAATTAAATATCTTATTATCGTTTTTATCTATGTGAATTTTTAACGGATTATCTGAAACTATGAAAGCATATAAACATTTATCAAAATTATTAAATGTTTTTATAGCACTGTTCGAATCATCATTATCTTGAGCATATTTTTGTTTACTTTCAAATACCGTGGTAACTAATTGACCTGAACCTGTGAAGGTATATATTACATTTCCAAAATAATGATGATAATTATCATCATACATCGACGTGATTATATCAGTCAATTTCAATTCTGTGTCTTTATGATCATTCAATTCTTCCACATTATTTATTTCCGAAGTGTTTTTATGATGATAAATATAAATAATTTTTACAAATACTGTTCCAATATTTTCAAATTTAATTAAATATTTTTTAGAAACAATCAACTTACCTACTATATTTGAATAATTTTCGTCTTTTCCAGCTTTAGCATAAGTCACGGTTTTAGGAATATAGTGCATATCTACTCTTATAGACTTAATAGTATCCTTATCATAATATCCAGAAGCTATTGCTTCAAACGGTTTAATCTGCATAATTTATATCTCCTTCTTAAGATATAATATATAATTTTATATCAAAAAAAAAATAACCCTACTCATATTTATGAAAATTAAAATCTGTTTAAATAAAAATAGATAGACGGAATTCCGTCTATCTATTATAGAATCAATCATTAATCGCATGCGCTGGATGTACTGAATCTAGTAATTGTTCGTTTATATCTTCCAGATTTAATATCACCAGGTTTAATATCTTTAAACTTAGTATCATCTAACACAGTTGTTTCTTCATTGATAGGAATATTTACTTGAGTTAGTACGGGCCATAATGTCTTGAGGTCTTCATCATCAAAATACCCCATGATACATTTTTCAAAATTATCCATTATTTCGTTGATAACTTTAAAACTATTATCTGTGCCCATGTATGCTTCTTTAAGATATTCCAAATAAACATTTATTTTATTTAGATAATTAAAGTAGCTATCATCAAAATATTTATCTATATCTCCTTCAGGATTATAAGGTGAACCGACACCTAACAACGTAAGTAACAGATTTTTATTTTGTTGTTTAGAAACAGATTCTATACATGAATTAATTAAATCCTTAATAGATTTAAACTTGTTATTTAATTTATCTACTCCTTCAATGAATAGTTTAACCACATTTCTATCATTGTCACTATCTGTATTAAATATTTCGTGATATACTTCACGTAATAATTTTTCTGCAGAGTTAAATGCTTCCCAAATATCATGATGTTTAGTTTTTCCGATAATATCTGCAATTTTATCTTCATAAGTATCTAAATCATTTATAGACTGTTGTAAATTTCCCAAAATGAAATTAATTGAATTTACAGTATGGCCTTTAACGTGGAAATACAATTTATTCAATGATTCTTTTAAAGAAATCATAACGTTCGAAATTTCTCTAGGAGTAACACACGTAGCACCATTAATCATACTACTATTGTTATAATTAACGTTAACAGACAACATTTTAGCAATGAATTTTGCTTCATCAGATGCTATATCAGAATCAAATCCTTTATGTACAAAGTATGGATTAATAGGTGATATAGATATTCCACCAATAAAATCGCGTTTAAAATACAATGAAGATATAGCAACAAATGTACTATGCATTGCATTATCTACATTTGGCTCATGTAAAAAGATAGAATATATAAAATTATCATCAAACGACATGTATGTTAATTTCTCATTAGACAATATTTCTATAAATAAGAAACTGATAAGAGATTCTAGTTTTAAAAGATGTTTTCTCTGTGATTCAGATTTTTCAAGAGATTCAACGCGGTTTTCTTTATCCTTTTTCAAATCTTTGTTTTCTTCTTTAGTATTATCATGTAAGAGTTTTTCATCAATTTCTTTAATTTCATTTGTTAAATCCTCTTGGATCTTATCAAACTCATTAATTCTATCATCAATATTACCAATAAAGAAGACACCATATCTATAAATTGCTTCAAGATATTCAGGAATATTAATATAAGCGTATACTTCAGGTTCTTTTTGACGATCCGCAATTATAGGATTCTTAATCCAATTAGTTACACTTTGTCTAATATATCTATTAGCATAGATCATATTATTTTGTTTAACATCATCTTTATCGATTTTTTCACCATAATCAATCACTAAATCCAACAAAGCATTTGTGTAAAACGATTTTCTATATTTTTCATAATTAGAATTAGCCAATATAGTGTTGAACCAGTTGTGATGATTCGGATCATCAAGAATTTCATGAACATCCGTAAACACATGTTTACTGAGAATATCAAATACAAAGTTTGATTTTTCACGTGTATTAATAGTATCGATATAATTATTATTATTCAAATTATTTCCTTCAGTTATAACCAAAGTTTCGAAAATCTGAATGATATCTCCTTCACATCTTTCACCAAAAGTATCTTTAATAGATGGTATCATATTATCGATACATTCAGCAAATGCTCTTGGATGTAAAGTATTCGCTGCTTCAAATAACATGCATTTAAATGATTCGTACACTTCAGGAATGTTATCTTCAACAATTGTTTTATCATTAACGAGATTAATAACTATATCAAATATGTATGTAAATCTAGATCCAAAATCTACACCATAGGTATCTTTAACTAAATCATTAGTCTTATAATTGAAATTCGCTTTCTTATAATATATTTGAGAACCTAAAACTTTCTTAGATAACGAATACGGTAATCTTAATGAATCTGGTACAAAACCATCATGTTGACTCTTATAATACTCTGAATAAGAATCTAACATGTATTTAAAATTAACTCCTAAAGAATCAATTTCATCAATAACATTCTTTACGTTGGTATAATCTGGATCAAGTTTAAGAATATTTTTAGTCTCATCTTTCAACTTCGATATATTTTCCGATAATTTAACAATACAGTTTTTATCTTTTTTTAAAAACAATTCCTTAGAATCTTCGCCAATAGAAATTAATTCTATATTATTCATAATTAAACTCCTTGTGTTATTAGCTCAGTTAAAATATTTTTAATTTCTGAGATATACTTTTCTTTTGCTTCATTAATAGTGTCTGCATTTGCCGGGTTTGTTAAAAATCTGACTATACATTTTTCATCTTGATCTAATATGGCCTTAGCTACTTTTTCAATTCCCATAGATGAATAAATTTCAGAATAAATAATATCAGGATGTATTACACGAACGTTTTGTTCCGAATACGGTTGTTGGATTTTAGTATATTTTGATTCAAAAATTATTTCTTTCATAGAACGTATCGAACAATATCTTTTAGACAACGTGCTTCCGCTTACACAAGTTCGAAGTTCCCTAAAAGTCAAACCTTCATACATCAAACGAAACAAAATCTTAACAGTATCTTGATATAATTTATTTTTATCATATGAATCTAATCTACGTAAACCTTTTTCAACTTGTGATACACATTTAATATATACCGACGATTTACAATATATAGATGATATAGATGTTTCTTTAGGAAAAGCATTTTTATACATATTATACACTATACTAGCATATTTATTTTTAATATCATAATATCTGTATACATTTATGTGGTTTCTGAATCTAGGATTAGTTGTCCATGCCAAATCATAAACTAATTGGGACATAGTAAATCTATCAAACACTATAACTGTATTTTTCTCTGTTGATTTATTTATTTCATCCAATATCTTACCAAGACTATCGATCTTATTGATAATCAATTCATTTGAAATTTTTTCACGTTTTTCAAACATGTGTATACTTTTAGGATCAAAATTAATCAAATGATCCATTATAGAATCACCAAACGTTTGATCATATTGTGGGAATTTAAAATATTTATAAGAAGTATCTTTAATAGTTTTATCTACTTCTATAATTTCCTTCATAAGGTTGCAGATGAAGGTTTTGCCACACATATCGGGACCTTCAACTAAAAACAATTGTTTTGATTCCATTTTTTTCTCCTTTAAATAAAAATAAACTGGTCTTATATAAGACCAGTTTATTTGAATCTACGTTAGACTACCATTGAAAGAATCCAACAGATTCTCACCAATATCACATGCTTTACCTGAAGGAGCTATAGATTTTGTTTTCTTGAATACACTAGATGTGACTATTTCGTTACTATTGTCATAGACTTTAGATGCAGCTTTAGCAACTGGTTTTTCATAATCACTAGCCGCTTTAGTTACTCTGTTTAGATGATCACGAATAATCTTAACTTCTTCTTTAGGAGGCATGTGTTTAATTATTGGCTTTTTGTTAGTTTCTACTTTTTTTTAACATCTACTTTCTTAGCAGTAGTCTTAACAGGTGTTTTTGCCTTAGCAGGAGCTGCTTTCTTAGCAGGTGCAGTAGTAGCTTTCTTTGCTGCAGTTTTAGCAGTAGTTTTCTTAACTTCTGCTTTTTTAGTAGGTTTAGCTGCTACTTTAGCAGTAGTCTTAACAGGTGTTTTTGCCTTAGCAGGAGCTGCTTTCTTAGCAGGTGCAGTAGTAGCTTTCTTTGCTGCAGTTTTAGCAGTAGTTTTCTTAACTTCTGCTTTTTTAGTAGGTTTAGCTGCTACTTTAGCAGTAGTCTTAACAGGTGTTTTTGCCTTAGCAGGAGCTGCTTTCTTAGCAGGTGCAGACTTTTTTGCAGCTGTCTTAGCTGTAGTGGTTTTAGTTACGGCCATAATTAATCCTCACTATCAGAGTCAACATCGACTTCAGCATCTGATGTTTCGGCTTCAGCTTCACATTCACAAACTTCTGATTCTTCAGAATCCGCTTCGCTCACGCTAGATTCATCAATTGTTTCACATTCACAAATGCAATCTGTTTTAGCTTCCTCTTCCTTTGCTTCATCAACTTGACTTTCGTTATTTTCTACAACAACCCTTCGTTTGTTGCCAATACTTAAATTGCTCTTGAAATCAGGAGATTTAGTATCTTTAGGTTTATTTTCAAGTGTAAGGTCATAATTCTTAGGATTATTTCCTACAGAGAAAATCCAATCAATCATACAATATTTAACATTTGATTTTTCAACAAATGTCGCATATTTTTTATAAATTTCATCAACAATATATCCACAAAGATCAGAAGTATTATCTGAAGAAGTTTTAACTCTTCCAATATATACATCTTCAATCTTAGAAGTTTTATAATCTTTCTTAGCAGCAATTTCGATAACTACAGTTTTTACTGTTGGATTATAATTGTCATTTTCAACTATTTCTTCACTTACATAGAAAATCACAAGATATCCGTGACGAGTAAAGTTTCCTTCAATTACGGCGTTTGTCCAATTTTCACAAGTAACAGGTTTAATGCTCTTCTTGTTTTTTACACCATCGTATTTCTTAGGAATGCATGCTACCGATGCTTCAAACTGATTCATATGCTTATTATCTGAGAAAAACATTGCTCCATATGGATAATAAATTTCATCAGTATAAGGATCGCTAAGCATATTCAATTTAGAAAAATCAATCGTTGCTTTGAAGTAACCATAACTTGAAACAAAGAGTTCTTTATTGCCTTCAGCGAAACCTCGATACTTATCAATAGCTGGTGAAACAACATCGATAGTATTTACAGGATCATTTCTACAAATATCACCGGTTTTAACAGTTGTTCCAATCCAACCAGAATCATTGATGCCGAAAGATGAAACAATATTACGTTTATCTTCTCCCTGTCCAAATAGTTCTTTAATTTCTGCAAGCTGTTCATCACTTAATTTATTTGTTGGAAGACAATACTTTGCTCCAATTTCAAATTCTTTAAATGCGCCACTCTTGAAAATTTCAGAATCATGTAAAATTTCTTCACCAGACTTAAATGTTGATTTAGAAAACTTTTTCTTAAACCCACGATTTTTATTTGAATAATTTATATTCAATTTACGTGTTTCTTCTTTTGCCATTTTAGGCCTCCCATATTTTAAAGTATATCAATTAAATGTAATATACTTTATAAAAAAACATGAATATGATGAGCGAATTTATTTTATATTAATTGGAGGCCTTTATGAGCGGTTCTATTAAATCTAGAACTTCAATTCATAATGAGCATCGAATTATCAACGTAACAAACGACGTGAAATCTTTTGAATTCAAAGAATATTATTTAAGAAACGATATTACCACATTTTCATCTGTGAAAAAATTCTTACCAATTTCAATAAGTGAAGATTATAGAAGATTGCTTCCAAATAATTTCTTTGATGAAATATTCTCAACATGTAAAGATAATTTTTCTGAAAATAATAACAGTTTAAGTTTTGAAGAAAAAGAATCTAAACGACAAGAATATTTTCAATCGATTTCAGATTTATCTAAATGTTTATCCGCGATCATAAAACCTTATGTATCGCTAATTAAAAGCGATAAAAACGTTCAAAAAGGAACGATTGAAACTTTTATAATAAACAATTGTTTAGTTGATAAAAACAATAAAGATATCTTAACAGACAACGACACTGATAGACATTATCCCGCAGAATCAAAAATATCATACATTTCATTTCCTTCTTTACGAAATGAAATAAAAAGTAATGATTTTATAGACTTAGCACTTAAAAACGTAAAAGATTTAATAGTTAAATTGTGTGAACTAAGTAATCTAAGCGCATATTTAACTGTATCAGAAAATTCTTTCAGAAGTTTTGTTTCAGATATCATAACATCGATGTCAGGAAATACAAATCAATTATTCCCTAGAAGCATAATTAATTATACAGCATTTCAATTCTGTATAAAAGGGTATCCGTATGAAACTCCTAGTGAAAGAATTTATTCAATTTCCAACGTAAATTTATCTATAAAAAACAAATTTGATCTTATAGATGTGTTCTATAAAAACCTTGATGCAATATTCAATTTCTTCGACGATGTGAATGTTAACGATAAAGAAGTAAACGAAAACAATAAAGATTTCGAAATAAGAATATTAAAAAACGCGTACGGAATATGTATTACATTGTGTGCTTTGATAGGAGAAATGAATTTCTATGACAGAATAATATCTTCATCTCTTGATGGAAGTATATTGAATAATCATTCTTTAATGAATTCAATATTCTTTAATAAGAATACGATGAAGATAAATGAGGTACATGAATAGATGAATAGAGTAACTATTGAAGAATCATTTGATATATCGCAAGATATAAATCAAAACGGAATCATAGATGACGACGAATTAACTGAATCTCAAATGCTTATGAAAAAACGACATAAATTAAATCAAAGAGATTTAAAATTCGTCTTTTATGTTATATACACATTTACATTAGCGGCATTAAGTTATATGTTTATATCATTCAATAAATATCAAATTTTATTAAGTATAGATATATCAAAACTTGCTAATACATTAAATGTGTTTATAGTAATTATCGGTTTAGCTGAAGGATTTCGCAGTCTTACAAAAACTGGCGTAGATACGTCAACACCTGTTCCAGCATATAAACTTAGAATTTTATTTTGGTATTTATTATCTTTTTGTATAATCACATTAGTTGCTATAGTTTTCGAATTTATAACTAAAAGTAGATTTACTAATATGCCTAAAGAGAATATAGAAGAGATATTAATTTTACCAGAATATGGAACTAATGAGTTTATTGATGGTTTAACATCAAACGTTATTGCATATTTATTTGCTAGGTATGGTAATAAACTTGCTGAAAATATTGATTTATCGTCTTTTAAATTCTTTAAAAACAAAAAATAACAAAATATAATCCTACCCTATTATGGGTAGGATTATTTTATTTCAAAAATCTAATAAATCATCATAATAATCATCGTCATCGTCAACGTCATCATATGGTGAACCAATACTATACGGATTACAACTATCGGATGATACTGCCCAAGAAAAATCATCAAAATCTTCATCTTCATCGTCATTGTAATCATTACAATCGTCATCATTATAAAAATTGTCATAATCTTTTTGAAATGATTCGTCTAGAAGATCGTCATAAATAGCATCATTTAAACTCATTTTACACTCCTTCGCTATCTCCTATGACAGCAGGTTTGCATTCAAAATACACTTCATATAAGTGTTTTAGTACAGCATCGTATGTAGAATTTACACAATATAAAATTGACAATAATTTAATAATTTTATCATCAGTATTCATCAATCGAGTTTTAGCTAGTTTTATTTCGCTAACTAATTCAACAGAATGTCTACGAATCTTATACTTAAACGATTTGAATATTTTATCATCTAGAGTTTCAATAGATGCCGAATAAGAATCACCATCTAATAATTCAGTTTTAAAACCTTTATTTTTAAACTCCTGAATTATAATATCTATAAAACTATCGGACTCGAATAGCATACAGAATTTATCTATGTTTAATGATACGGAATTAATATCTTCTAAATTATTCTTAATATTTATAACAGATTTTGATAATTCTTCTTTAATTTTCAACGAATAATTTTTATACAATTTTTGTATAATCTTTACATTAATATTTAAATGTTTAAAATTAATTTCATTGTTTTTTAGAATTCTTAGATATATCTTGTCATTTATATCTTCTTTATTCGCTATCATCGTGAATATCGATGTTATCAACGAATGTGAATCTAATATAGACATAATATAACTTTTAATAAATTCATATTCTGTAAATAATGAAGTTTGATGGGGTTTTTCATTTATAGATTGATTATTATTGCTACTACTCTGAACCTGTAACCCGAACGAATTATCTCCTATTTCAGCAGTTGCATCTATATCCTTATTATTTTTAATGACTATTAATAAAAATACAAATACAACACAAATCGCAAGAATAATTATAATAGCAGATACCCACCATGGCATATTTTCAAACATATTCGCCTCCAATCATTATTTTGTTTTGTATTTAATATTAATACATATTTTAATCAATCTATAATCAAACGTTTATATTATATTATTGAATAAATAGAAAAGGAGGAAAATGTCATGTCAGGATCAACTATATTAAAAATAATCGGTGGAGTTGCTGCTGCGGTAGGGTCTATGATAGGTCTCGCCGTTGGCGTCAATTTAGTCAACAGAAACTTTAATAAGGATATCAATCCTGTTAAAGTTTATAAAACAAATAAAAAGATCTCGAAAATGATGGACGAGATCGAAGAATACGGGGAAAAGAACCCCGACTGGAACGATAGGTGGTTCGAGGATTAGGATTAAATAATAGCGACCTGGGCGGAATAAGCCCAGGCGTTATTTTTTTTATAAATGTCAAAGAACTAAAATAAAATAATAAAATCGATTTTAAACGAGTCTGTCTTTACCGCTGAACTTGTCTTTAACAATTACGTTTTATCATCTACGATTTCAAATCAATTAGTTACGGTCTTTTATTTTTCTTTAATGATATCAACAGTCTGCATGTAAATATCTTATTTAGGATTACGCAATCCGTTTAAGACTCGTGAATGTAAAAGATTTAAAACCTACGATTACTCCCATTGTTAAATGCATTCATCTGATTTTAAAATTTTATTAAAATATATTTTAAAATCTCTAAAAAATAAAGATCCGTCGATTTATCCATAAATTCTAAGAGATTTTAAAAACAATTTTATTTAGCACCATTTAAAAGTACACGTGCTTTTAAAAAAATATATATTAAATCGCATTTTAACAAATGCGTTAAGAAAATATTATATGTCGTTTAGTTATTCCAATGCTTTCAGGTTTGCATTGGTCAAACTCTATTGTCTTATCCGAAATATCAGACAATAACTAAACAAAATCGGATTTATATCTCGAAGGATTCTAAACAAGTAACCCTTATTATTTTTTGTGTTACACGGAAAAAATAAATAAATTCAAATCTGTTAAATGCGTTAGAAAAATCAACAGACAATGTAAACAACCACATTTCATGAATCTAATAATGCGGGTAGGACAATTAGTGTCAAAAAATTAAAAAATCGTTTATTTAATTTTTCGTGTTGTATTATTATGTTACAAACTTTTTCGAATTAAGTCATTTTATTTTTGTAAAAAATAATTTTAAAATTTGTAAAATCAAAATTTTATTCAAAATCCAAAATTCGTTTATATATAATTTATATTAAATTTTAGTTATCTTTAGCTATAATTTACAAGAATATTTTTAGTTATAATACAAGTACTAAAATTTAATGTACACAGTATTGTTAGGTAATATTTATATTTTAAGAGAGAGATATAATCCTGAGATGTAATATTACAACTAAATATTATAACTAAATATTATATTATAATTAATTAAAGTGATATACTTTAGCTATATCACTTTAATTATATTTAGCAATAATACAGAGTTATTATAACTAGATATAATAACTAAATATAATATCTTAATTATAATTAATATTATTATATAACTAATATTAATATCTAGATATAATAACTAGTTATAATAATATTATATAATAACTAGATATATAATATTAATAAAATAATTATTATTATACTTCGTATAATAATAATTAATATAAATTATATATAAATGAAATCAAGATTTTAAATAAAATTTATTAAAAAAAATTTAAATTTTAATAAACCCAATAAACATTTTCATGATTGAAATTAAACGTCAAAATTTTAAAAATCACAGTTTAAAATCAATAAATTTTTTTAAACAAAGAGAAAATTATGAACAGTGACAATACAAAAATTTACGACGTGTCAATTGACAATTTTGAAAAATTAAGAGCCAGTAAAATTAAATCTGGTGAAAGTTTATTTATTTCTTCACCAAACGAAATTCTTGGTTTGGAAGCATATTCACAATTACTTCCACCTGTGATGAAATTCGGAAAATTATTTAGGTTAAGAAAAAATAAAATTGATTTTCCTAAAAACGGAATTTTACTTCGTCAAAAATCAAACGTTGCATTATTGCCATTAGTTCATACTTCTAGTGAAGTAGCAGAAACTGTTAAGTTATTTTTTGGCGAAAACATGTATAAACAAATGATTTTTAATTATGTCTTTCCAAGAAAAATGGGTTATAAAAACCCATTTATCCCTGGCAGCAAAAAAATTATAAAAACAAATAAACCTGAAGATTTTATTCAAATTAAGAATAAATATCTACCAGGTTTAACACAATTACCAAGTTATATAATTAAAAATCTTAAAAATACAGTATTCGATTTAACTGGTATTTTAAACGAAACATTACCTAATTTAAAAATGTGTAGTAGACCAGCTGTTATGAGAACATCTGAAACAATTATTCTACAAAACATTTTGAGATTAGTATTCAGTAATAACAATGAAGTATCTCCACTGTTTTCAACTTACATAACTTCACTTCCTCCAATTGCTGATAATTTTAAAAATATAATAATACCGTTTAAAATAACAAGCAAAGATAAACGAATTCCTAATATTTGGATAAATCCAGAATTTAGATTGACATCAAATATTTTAAAACGTGATCCTGAAATATCTAGTCATTTAGGTATTTTAAAATTTGTAATAGGTCTTTTAGATGATTCTCCTTTCGAAGATAGTCCAATATCAAGATTATTAAAAGATTATATTAAACAAATGGATCATGTTACATTCATTTTTTATAATGAAACACACGCTTTTTATGTAGATTATAAAGAATTTATCGAAAAAGGAATGCGTTTTGATTCTACATTTAGATTTATTAAATCTTCATTGAAAATACTTATAGGTCTTAATAATTCTGAAATTTCAGATAATGAAGTTGATGAATTAGTAACACAAATGATTAACTCTTCTGATGGAGACAGTGAAGAAGTTTCAAATAATATAAATTCAACGATTTCAAATAATGAAGAATTTAATAAACAGATGATACAAGACATTAATAAACCTATTATTGAAGCTGAAAAAACTATCACATCAAAATCTGATATTTCTAATTTTAATTCTAAACTTAAAGCTTCTGATAAACAATTATTAGATTATATTAAGAATAATAATCCTAAAAATAATAATAAATCTACACTTGAATTATTAACTGAAGCAAAACTTCGTTTAGATAAACAAATAGAATTAGGATTTAAAACTGAAAACGATTTATCTAAACAAAAACAAACAAATATAGTTATATCTTCAGATGAGAAAAAAGAAATAAATAATCTCAGTAAATTACACGGATTTATAAATAAAGTCCAAAATTTTACTGATGAAGATAATCCTGATGATGATTGGGATTTTGGTGATGATAATGATGAAGATGAAAATGAAACTGAAGAACCTGATGAAAATATTTCTGATAATGAACCTTCTGAAGACGATATAGAAGAAGAGGATGATTTTGAAGAAGATGAATCTTCTGATGATGATGAAGATTTCATGGACGAACACAATAAGAAAAATCAATCTAATGCAACTACTGCAATTATAAATAGTGTAAGAGAAACTCTTGAAGGAAAAACTTCTGCTAAACAACAAGCATATTATAATAGCATTAAAGATAAATACAAAAGTATTAAATTTAATGAAAACGAAACACTTGAAGATGTACTTAACAGAGCAAATACTGTAAGTATAGATAATCATGATGAAAAACTTGATTTAGCAGATAGTTCATTCAATACATCAATCTTAACAGATTTTACAAAGAGTTATGTAAAGAAAACTTTAGCACAAGATATAGTTGCAAACGTTAAAGCATTCTCTGATGAAAATAAATCCAATCAAATGGCTATTGTCAAATTTGAAAAAGAAGATATATCTGATCAATTTAATAAACTTGAAAGATATAGATTCGAACTTAAAGATAAGTTTGGTAAAAGTCATAATATCACATTTAAAATGCCAAAAATAGATGATGATGGATTTATGTATATCGGTGGAAATACTAAAATGCTTAAAAAGCAATGGATTTTAAAACCTGTAACTAAAACATCACCAGATGAAGTGTACGTATTATCAAATTACAATAAAGTACGTATTTTTAGAAGCGGTCAAAAAATAAATAAATTATCTATTGCGTTAAGTAAATTTATTTCTCAAATTTCTAAAGAAGCAAGTAATTATATTAAAGACATCGAAATATATCGCGGTAATAACTCAAAAATAAATCTTGAATACGATACATCTATCGAATATGATGAATTAGCATGTATGTATGATAAAATAATTATCAATCCTAAATCAACTAAAGAAATTATTTATTATTTTAATCAGAAAGAAATACATGATGTTATTACTAATAATCATATTAAATTTAATTTTGATAGTACCGAAATACCTGTAGGTATACGTGCAGATAATTCAGTTATAACACTTGATAAAGTAAAACTAGATAGTTCTGTTTCAAAATTAATTTTTGAAGATATAAAATCTACAGATAATCCAAATCTTATTTCTCTGATAGATAAGACAATTAATTCAGTTAAAGGTAATGTAAAGAAAATTTTCTCTAAGATTGAAATACAGTCTAAAGAAATACCTTTAATAATTTTCTTATCTGGTACTTTTGGTTTCCAAAAAGTATTAGAAGCAGGAAATATTAAAACTTTATTTATTCCTAAAGGAACTAAACATTCAGAATTGTCTGAAGAAGATAAAGCATTTATCGATCCGAATAATTCTAACTATTTACAATTTGCTGATGGTAGTTTGTATTATGGAATGTTCCCATTAGATCATGCAATGTTGCTTAACGGTTTATGTATGCTTCCTTTAAGTACGATGGAATTTAAAGATTTGGATAATTTAAATACATATATCGAATTCACTTATAATAAATTTGAAACTAGAAACCTTATTAAAGGTTGGATAGCATTTAGAGATTTGTTCTTAGATCCTAAGACTTTAGAGATTATAAAAGAATTACATCTCCCAACAGATTTATGTGAATTATTGATATATGCAAACTCTTTACTTCAAGATAATCAATTTACTCCTTCTGGAGAAGTTAGTTCTTGGAGAATCAGAGACTATGAAGTATTACCAGATTTATTATATAATAGTATTTCTGAAAATTATCGTATTTATATGCAAAAAGGAAAATCTAGAGAAGGATTTTCTATACCTGAAGAAGATATTATAAATAAGCTTAATAAATCTTTTATTTTAGTTAATTATGATACCACATCTCCAGGTAGTGAATTACGAGAAAAATCAGGAGTTACATTTAAAGGACCTAACGGTATCAATATGGATAGAGCATTTACGTTGGATAAACGTGGACAAACTATAAGTAATATTGGTACAGAAGCAATATCTGGTCCAGATAATGGTAATATTGGTATTAACAGACAGTTAACTGCTAATCCTCGAATAGTTAATACTTACGGATTTGTTCAATCTACTACAGTTAAAGAAACTAAGAATCTGTCGGCATCATCGTTGTACGCTTTTGAAGAGTGTGTTCCATACGGTATTTATAATGATCCTAAACGTATAGGATTCTTATCTTCCCAAACAAAACACCTTGTTGCTGGAGCGGCATTTGACGTTCCTATGGTAGGAACTGGAATGGAACGTACTGTACCTTATAAAGTATCGTCTACTTTTGGATATAAAGCTAAACAGAACGGTAAAATTATTAAGGTTGATGAAGAGAACAAATACGTGCTTATAAAATATAATGACGGAACTACTGATAGAGTAGATTTTGGTAATAGAAATATTAAGAATTCGGATTTCTTCTTAGCTAATAATATTGAAGTCGATGTTAAAGAAGGACAAAGTATAAAAGAAGGACAAATAATAACTCATAATAAAGATTACTTTAAAAAATCTATGGGTCGTTTAATTTACACACAAGGGGCATTAGCTAGAGTAGCAATTCATGAAGGTGAAGTAACTGAGGAAGACTCTTCAGCTATTTCATGGCGATTAGCTAAGAAAGTTGCCACAACTATTATTAAACGAAAACAAATTGTTCTTAATCCAACAGCTAATATAATTTCAAGTGTTAAAGTTGGTGATCATGTAACTTATGGGGATCCACTTTTAATATATGAAGATGCTAAAGATGCTGATTCTGATATGGCATTACTTGATCAATTAGGTGATGTTGATGATGATGTTCTTGATACTATTGCTAGACACTCTTCAGGTGCAAATTACACTGGTAAAATACACGATATAAAAATGTATTGGACTATAGATCCTGATTTAATGGGTGAATCTGCTAAAAAATTTGTTAAGCAATATATAGCGAAGATCAATAAAGAAATTAAAGAAGAAGAAGCCCTAACAAATACACCAAGTAAACGAAGAATGGAAGTAAGGGTTTCTAAGCCATTAAATTCTATGAAGAATCGTTTAAATGGTGTTCTTGTTAATCCTAAGACAGGTAGTATAGTTATTGAATATTATATAGAGCATGTTGAAGATAGACATCCTGGTGATAAGATTGCACTTATGCCTGCTCTTAAAACAGTAATCAATAAAACTATGGAAAAAGATGAATGTGCTTATCGAATCAATAGCAAGAGTAAGTTTAATACTATCGACTTTATTCAAAGTACTATTGGTGTTCTAAACAGAATGGTTTGTAGTACTTTCTTAAATGGTTATCTTTCTAAGATATTATTTGAGAGAGGAAAAGAAATAGCTGAAGAATACTTTAAAAATAAAGAATAAATGATTAATTCCCTACCTGTAATGGTAGGGAATTAATTTTATTAATTTATATATCAGTTAAACATTATATTGAGAGAACAATGATGATTTACTCTCGTAAATAAACATGAATTCCTCCCTTATTTTTTTAGTCATATAATACGAGTGCTTTATGTGCTTTTGCATTCGTATAAAAGACCTTTTTTTGTGTTTTATGAGGAGGCTTACGGGCCTCCTCATTTTTTTATAAAAAATAAAAGAGATATATAACATATAGATGAAATTGAAACATAAAACTTCTCCTTATTTAAAATGTTTTACTTTTGTTTTGATCTTTCTTAATCATTTTTATTAAAATGATTTTGAAATTAAATTGTTTTTTGTTGCTAACGTACGTCAAATTAAGATATCATAAATCGTGAAATAAAATGTCATTTGTTGTAATAGGGTTTGTTATTAAACATTTTCATTTTTTGTTCACACATTTATTCTCCTGGCGGTTATATGATAAGATGTACGTTTGTCGAAAAAGATAGACGGGGTATTTTACAAATAATCTTTTTCGATTTATCTCCTTTAATTTATATAGCTGGCTTACGAGCCAGCTATATTTTTATTAATTAAATAAAATATTTCTGTAAAATAAAACGTAGATACTTTCAGTAACAAATATTTGGAATATATAACAAATATTTGCTGAAAATGCATTAATTATTTTTTTGTTTATTCTTAGATCTTCTATTATTCCTCGAATTATTCCGTTCACTATTATTCCCATGAATGAAGCCCATGTTATATAACCGTTTATATTTATTATTATCGGTAATAAAATAGACATAGACCACAAATAACTATCAGTTATAAGATAATTAATGTAATCGTATTTACACATTTTTTTAGGGAATGTTTTTTCGAAATACTCTTTATTTTTATATTTATCGATTGCATTCAGTGAAAATATACTGAATAAATAATGTATAGAGATCATCATAAAAAGTATAAGTAATAATTTCATATTTTTACCTCTCATTATAATATCATAACTTTATAATGTATAACTTTTTTATATGAGGTAAATTAATTATGAAAATAACTATAAGTCAAGAAGGTACTAGTCCTATTAGTATTACTGTACCTGATAATATAAATAATAAACCTGAAGTAAAAAGTAGTGAAGGAATAATTGGTGGTATATTAACTGGTCTTGTATTGTTTCCATTTGTAGCATTTGCAATATTAAGTGTTGCGCTTGGAATAGAAACAGCGATAGATAATCGCAAATATAATGTGTTTTGTAAGAAAAATCGTGTAGTTGTTGAAAAAATTACAAAATTATTAACAGATAGCTTAAATAATACCATCATTAAACACATTCCAAATATTAAAAAAGATGCAAAAAACATTTGTGATAGCATCAATAAGCTTAATGATGCTTATGATTTTTCTGTAGCTGATGATTTGGATGATTATCTTAAGCCTGAAAAAATAACTCGATCATTTTTAAAAGAAATTGTTAAATATGCTAAGAATAAGACCGGTAAGATGAAACTTGAGAGCGGAGTAACTGCATTATTTTATACAGGCGTGGATCTAGATAAACTTCCAGATAGTGAAGATTCTTGGTGGAATAATGGTAATGATGGTTGGGGAGGAATTTATGATAAAGCATATAATGAATCTTTAAAACAATTGAATCTGCTTAAGAAAAAATATCCGATAATATCAGACGTCAGTGTCGATATAGCTGGAGATGATTTTGGCGGAAGCGGAAATATATATTTTAATTTTATAATAGATGTAACAGAAATACACAAATTGTTACAAGAAATCGATACATCGCGTTTAGGTGTTTAAAATAAAGTAACATAAGAAAAGCTCCTTAAAAAGGAGCTTTTTTCTTTTTTATTGTTTTTCACGATTGTAATCTAGGTTGTAAATTTCAATAATATATTATACATAATATAGGAGTATGAAATTATGAAACGAATTTATAATTCATATGATGATATAGATATACCTAAAGATGATAATGAAAATTATATAGTTGATGACCCTGATATGTTTGACTCGGTTTATATAACTCGTATTTTTGACAGATATCATCCTGATAAGGTAAAATTCATCAGAGAAAAAAGAGTATTCACTAATCTTATGGTATACACGTTTAAGTGTAAATCCTGTGGTAAAACACAAACGAGATCTTTTAGAACTGCTAATATTGAAAACCATAAAACCTTACTGTGTCAAGATTGTTTAAATATTGAACGATATGGTTATGCACATACGTACGAAAATAAAGAAAAACAAAGATATGCATTGGATAGGGTTTTAGAAAAACATGGTGGATTCGGTATGGCTAATAAAAAAATTAGAGATAAAATAGAATCTACTAATCTTGAAAAATTCGGTTCTAAATGTTCGCTTAAAGATCCTGAGGTTAATGCTAAAGCTAGAAAAACCACAAAAGAAAAATATGGTGTAGAATACGCATTGCAAAGTAAAAAGATTTATGATGAAACTGTTGAAACTTTGAAAAAGAGATATGGCGTTGAACATGCTTTGCAAAATGATAAGATAAAAGATAAAATGCGTGAAAAGATTATTGAAAAATATGGTGTTTCAAATGTCATGCAGATTCCAGAAGTTCAAGAAAAATCTACGCAAAATAGAAAACAAAATAATCTTGAAAAATATGGAAAAAGTAATTGGATGGAATATGGTACACCAGAATTTAAAGAATATATGATGGATAAATACGGTCGATTATCATTCATTTCAACTTATGAAGTTAGGGAAAAGATAAAAAGTACGTGTTTGAATAAATATGGTAGATCTAGTTATTTAGGTTCAGATCAATGGAAAAATGATATAATTAATAAATACGGTACATTACATCCATCGTTTTATTATAATTATTATGGTATATATTTTGATTCTTCATGGGAATTAGCTGTATGGATATATTGTATAGATAATAATATTCCTATTATTAGAAATACTAATATGTTTGAATATAAAGACATGTATAATAATGTACGTCATTATATACCTGATTTCATTATTAATGGTAATTATGTAGAAGTGAAAGGTCCTCAATTCTGGAATAATGGTAAAATGATATTTCCTTATAATAAACTTCATCATAATTCTAAAGAATTTACTCTCGAAGAAAAAGAATATATGGATGATCTTTATGAAAGAAAACACCGATGCGGTTTATCTAATGGAGTATTATTCTGGAAAGAAGATGATTGTAAGAAATATATAGATTATTGTAATAATAAATATCCTAATTGGAATATATTATTTAGAAAAGATAATCCTATGAATCCGTCTTATTGGTGTTTTGGTATCATTAACCCAGGACATCCTCAATCATTATACTATGCACCTAGATATTATAATACTGGTATTACTCCGTATGATATTAATAAGAATGATAAATATGTAGATATGAAAGGAGAAGGAATAACGCCTTATGATATCTAGGATTTAGAAAAACCCTTCGGGGTTTTTCTTTTTTATTACTATAAAGACTTTTAAATGTAAAAATTATTTTAAGGAGAATATATGATACGTCCTAGTAAACAATTTGATGGTATGAATGTAACGATTTGCACGACCTTTGATTGTAATCTTCGCTGTAAATACGACATAGCTAAAGGTACTAAAATCACAACTAAGATATCTGAAGTAGATGGAAAGTTAGTATCTGAGTATAAGAACATTGAAGATTTAACAGTGAATGATAAAATAAGTGCGTTCATAATAACAGGTAATACAATGTGTGAGCCAATGGATGGTAAAATTTATGATATAACCAAAACAAGAAGCTTAACATCGTATTACCATGAAAAGAAACGTGATCTTTATCTTTCAGCTGAGCATCCGTGGTTGATTTTCAATAATGAAGAAAAGCAATTTTCGTTCTTGTCTACAGCAGAAGTATATGATATTTTTAAGAAAGGCGAATTTGGTAAGAAATATTATACTTTTGTTAGACTCCAAAATGAACAAACTGTGGAAGATTATCATTGGGAATCTGAATTTGTGGCTTATATCCCAGATATTGAATTTATCGACAATGGTCCTGAATTAGAATTCTATAATATGACTACTAGTACAAGAACATTTATCGCAAATGATGTATTAGTTCATAACTGTTATGAATTGAATAAACGTGCTGTTCGTATTAATGAAAACACAATTTATAAATTCATTGATAGAATTTTGGAAGATGCTGATCCTATTGGAGCAGCTGGAACAGAAGATGATTGGATCACTAAAACTGGAATTATTATTGACTTCATTGGTGGGGACTCATTTATGCAACCGGATCTTATAGATAAAACATTGTCTTATTTTATCTATAAAGCTAATATATTGGATCATCCGTATAAAAATAAATGGAGAGCCAATATCAGTTCTAACGGTACTTTGTTTGGTGATCCTAGAGTACAAGAGATTATTAAAAAATATGGTGATAATTTTAATATTGGTGTATCTATTGATGGATGTCCTGAAATCCATGATGCTAATCGAATTTTCACTATGCATGGAAAGAACGGTGAAGAACTCGGAACTATGTCTACTATTATGAAATGGTGGCCATGGTTAGCTGAAAGGAGTCCAGAAGCAGTTAAACAAACCAAATCTACTTGTTCGAAAAATTCAATTCCTTGGTTATATAAATCATTAAAATTTATGCATGAACCTTATCCGAAAGGATTAGGAATAACATACATTAATCAAAACTTTATCATGGAAGATACTGGATGCGAAGAAGACGATTATGTTCTTTTAAATGAAATGTATCGTAAATGTTCTAAGTATCTATTTGAACACCGACATGAAATGTACTGGTCAATGTTTGATACTCAAGGTTTAAATAGACGCAGTGATAATGTTGAAGAATTTAAATCTTCTATTAAGAAAGGATGGTGTGGTTCTGGTGCTATGCCTTCTATCGGTTTAAATGGAAAAATTTATCCTTGTTTCAGATGGTTACCACATACTATGGAAGCCATGACTACTGATGCTGATGAATTCTGCGTAGGTACAGCAGATAAAGGATTTATTTGGAAAGATAATTTCCGCAGAGTAAAAGAAGCTACTCGTGAAAAGATTTCATCACAGTATTGTATGGAATGTGAATACGAAGGAGCTTGTGCATATTGTATCGGTGGTTGTTATTCCGAGTTCCACGAATTTAAACGAACTGAACATATCTGTTATATAACCAAATTACGTTCTGTTTGGGCTAGACGATATTGGGATATGGTAGAAGAGCTTGAACATAATCATTTTGATTATTTTAATGATATTGTAAATGAAGTTCGTTTCAGAGTATCTGATAAAGATAACAATAAATCAATTTGTTCAAATAAAGAAATATATAATTTCTATAAATATGGTGATGATGGAAAATTAAAACCAGAGTATCGTACTCCTGATAATCCAACAGGTGAACCTCAACTTACTATTCCTGATCTTCCAGAAGAATATCGTAATGCTTGGAAGTATTCTCCTAAGCAACAGATTGGTGAAGGTGAAGAGTTCATGGATAATAAGAAAATTATTCCTAAAGATAATTTAGGAAGAGAAACCCCAGTTTAATATTTAATAACTCCTGGATTTTATCCAGGAGTTATTTATTTTATATATTCTATTACTAGATTAAATCATATAAGGAGACTAAACATGAAAATTAAATACAATAGATTTGGTAAAGTAACCAAAATAGTGTTTGAGAAAAATGAAAGTCCTATTTTACTTGGTGAAAATTTTGGGAGATTTGAAGCTAATAATATTCTTAAAATGCGAAAACGTTATAAACAAAAGAAAATCACTAAGCACAAAGTTAATAATCTTATAAATATAGATGCCACTAGCATATATGATATCAAAAAATGCGAACATTTTTCATTCCTTCTTAAATATTGATTTTTTAAACACACCACGTCGTGGTGTGTTTATTTTTTATTTATATATTTTTTTGTTAACGTAATATTGTGTTATAATTTTTTGAGGAATTTATGAAAATTAAAATAGCAGAAATAGCTGATATACATTTTGGAGTATCATCAGCCCACACAATAAGAACTTTTGAAAATTTAGAAAAGAATTTTATTGGATGGTTAAAAAAGAATAATCCTGACGTAAATATAATTGCAATCTGTGGAGATTTGTTTCATTTGAAGTTGTCATTGAATTCCACAGAGGCAAAGATGGCTATTGGTTTCATCGATAGATTGGTTTCAGAATTTCCAAATGCTCGTATAATTATTGTTAAGGGAACTAGATCACACGATTTAGATCAATTAGAGATTCTTTCATCTAGATGTAATGAAAACTTTAAGATATATAATACCGTGTGTGATGATTATTATGGTAAAGATTTCCATTATCTGGTTATACCTGAAGAATATTATCCAGATAAATCAGTATATGATAAATATCTTAAGACTACTGAAAGATATGATTGGGGATTTTTCCACGGATTATTTACTTTTGCGGGTTCTTATGCTTTGCAAAACAATATAAAGATTCATAAAATATCATTTAATTCTAAAGAATTTGATAATATTATAATAGGTAAATTTGTTGGTGGTCATATTCACATGCCTATGGAAGAAAATAAAGTTCAATACTGCGGTTCATTTCAACGTTGGAGACATGGTGAAGAAGAAGATAAAGGTTTTAGATATCATGAATATGATACTGAGACTAAGAAAATTATTAAAGACGAATTTATAGTAAACACCGATGCATTTACATATAAAACTTTATCATTCAACAAATTTGATACTGATAATTTAGAAAACTTAATAAAACAATTGCATGATGAATCTTCTAAATGTACGGCATTACGAATCAAGATTTTTAAATCTGATACTATTACTGATAATCAAGCTTCTAATTTGGTAGCAGCTTGTACACAATTCAATAATGTATCGATATATAAAGAAGCTAAAACTATTGATAAATCTAAATCTGAAGAAGATAAAAAACTTTCAGAGGAACGAAAACAGCGTATTAAGGAATACGATGGATTAAGTTTCAATGAAATAACTATTAAATACGCTAATGAAGTATTGCATAGATCGATAACAGATGAACAAATTGCTGAAATATTGTCGATTTAAAAAATATTAGGAGTAATTAGATGAAACATTATCATATTGATCAACGAAAAGCTAGACTTAACCGTAGTAAATCTGAAACAAATAGATGGCTTAATCGAAACAAGAAAATGCATAATTTTATTATGGTATTTTGTAGTTCATTATTGTTATTGGCTTTATTTGGAGTTATGTTTGTTATGCCTATAATTGGCATATTCGTAAAATAATTAACGATTATATATTCTAAACCTGAATCTGGGTAAAAGTTGTGCACGACTTCCAGATTCAAATACCTATAGGAGGCCGTAAATGGCAGAAGTTATGACACCGATTGAAGCTTCGGATCTTAATGGAGTATCTTTAAATCCACAAGATTTGAGTGTAGATCAGTTAGTTGGATTCACTGGATATATTAGGGGATTAGTATCCAGTTTGGGAACAGAAGCAGATTCACCAGAAGCTTATGCTGATTATTTGAATTTCCAACAGGAGATTGAAGCAGCAAGAATTTCAACATTCGAACCAGATATGATTGATGATGATCATAAGTTTGAAGAGTTTGATCTTACTGGAGAATCAGACCCTGTAAGAGAACTTCAGGCAACATATTTTGCTATGTATAATAATGTAGCATTGATGTGTTGTATGATGAATAATGGAGCCGGTATTACGCCATTTGATTGTTCGTCTAAAGAACATTATGCTCCAGTTACAGGAAACGGTATTACGCCGTTTGATCTTATTGGAAATAAGAAGTTCGAACCAGTTGGTCCAAGCTATGCATAATATAAATAGCAGCACTAATGTGCTGCTATTTTATTTTTTATAATCCACGTTTGATTAATGATATTTCATTTTTTATACCAGATAATGAATCACTTATATTGGAAATCTTAGCAGATATATTTGAACTAACTATTTGCTGAGCGGCAGGTATAAGTTTGTTTTCGAAATCTTTAAGGTTATCAATAATTGTTTCAACTTCAGTTAGTTTTTCTTTTGTTAAAACTGTAGTTAATTCATTATTAGTATCGGTATTACTTTCAACTGATGGAGTAGAGAAGGAAATATCAATTGAATTTCCATATACTTGTTTAATGTGTGACACACACGATTGAAGAATTTGTTGTACATTGAAGTTAGTTGAATTGTCTATTTTCAAAGACACAGTTGCTTTGTATGTTTCATCGAGAGCAACGGTTTTATCGTAGTTTATTATAGAATCCCATACAATATATTCGTTATATGTACCATCTGTGTTAGGATTAATAGAAGTCAATAAATAAATATTATCTGTACCTATTCTAGATCCGAGATCTTCATCTCTTACTGATATAACACGTTCATTTATTGCTAAAGTATACATGTCATATGATATAGCAGAACATCTATCAAAAGTTAATATACCTGATACTCTTACTTTTTGTCCAAGTATAGTACCTCTAGTAGTATAAAAATTATATGTACTTCCTACTTTTAAAGTATTCATATTATTACCTCAAATTTAAATAGATTTATATATGAAAGTTATATAATCATAATGATGTCAAGAGTATAAAAAATAAAATCTTTAATAACGTATTTGTGAGGTTTTTAATTATGGAAAATGCTTTTAGAGAAATAGAAGGCGACGCTTTAGAAGAAATTATATTGAAACCATTGAATAACGCATTAACTTTAATGAATAAATACAGCGTATTGCCAATATATTTTATGCAATTTATAGTAGATAAAGCAACTCTTTTACCAATAATAACACTTACTGCATATGATGATAGAGATATGGTTTTATCTATGGCTAATTCAGTGAATCACATGTGCGATATTATATATAATAAAACTCCGTCTACTATAACTCCTAGTGTTATAGTGTATCCTAATAATATGGATAGAAATGATGTGTTATATAATACTTCTGAAAAATATTATTATAGTTCCGTATATGTAATATGTGGAAAAGAATTGAAAATCGCTTTAAGTAAAAATAAACTTCAAATACTTAAAGTTAAAATACAATGTGATAAATATATGAGGTCTGCTAAGACAATTATAGCTTGGAAAACAAATGCCGATACCGAAGAAGAAGCTAATGAATTAGAAAATAATATTATGCTTTATCCTATATCAGATAATATTAGGTTAATAAAATTACCATTGATCAACATCTGTTCTAAGATACAATCTGTGAAACCGATATTAGAATCAGTGATAAACCCCAATAATGAGCCAGCTGTATGGTATGGTAAAGATCTAGAATTATCAAATATTGTAACAGATATTAAAGATGAAATAATGTGCTCTTTTAAGAATTCTGATATTAAAATCTTTAAAGATTTTATTAAACAGAAGCCAGATACATTATATTTGTGGAAATCTGAAAACGTTAAAGACAAACAGAATATTGTATCTGTAGCAGCAGATATGGTGTTTAATAAAACGAAATATAATTCACTAATTTTATATAGATACATCGATAATATCTATGATTCTTTGAGTGCAAGAGGATAAATTATGGGTAAAAAACAATTCTTAAACTCGGTGTATTATAGGGGTGGATCAAAATTTGATCCGATTACAGGAAAATATGTTTATTTGAAGAATGACGCATTGATTTATACTGAAAAAGATGTTGAAACTTTGAAAACAGAATTAAAGATAATTCCACATCCGAAGATAGATTTTTATATAGCTAAACAACATCAACCTTTTCATAAGATGTATATAAATATATCTGATTGTAATAAAGTTACTGTACCATATGCTGATAGAGCACGTGCTATAGCAGAATGTTTGAATAAAACGCAGGAATATAATTATGCTAAAAGAAATGGTTCGTATGGAGAATATTCTAAAGCTATATTAAAGCACCCCGATTTGTATTTTGCTGATCAAAACATAGAAGATTATTATAAAACGAAATACGTAATGAAATATGCTAATCCCGAAACAGGAGATCAAGTTACTGCATCAAGATATAGTATTTGTTATTCTGATACTGAGGTTGACATTTCTAGATTTAATGAAAGCTTCCCTGATCCTAAGGTTGCTCCATGTCCGATAAATCTTATAACTAATATTTATGGTGATTCTAAAGAATGTATAAGTTACATTTTATATGACCCAAGAGTAGCCAAAGAACAAGAATGGATAATTAAAAATAAACAGGAATTTATAAATAAATATCTAGACCCAATTATTGTTGAATCTGGATTGAGTTTCGAGTTTAAAGTATATGAAAAAGAAGGCGATATGATTATCGATTATTTCAATGATATGCATATACGTAAACCGGATTTCTGTTTATGGTGGAATATGAGTTTCGATATTCCTACGATAGTAAATCGACTTAGACAATTAGGATATTCGGAAGAACAAATCGCTGATATAATTTGTCATCCTGAAGTTCCAAAGGAATATCGTTTCGTAAATTGGATACCTGACCCTAAACGAAAATTGTTTGAAGAAGCTGAATCGGATGATGATGAAGAAGAAGTTGATGATGGGGCATCTAAGAACTCTAAACAGAAACCTCATCCATCTAGATTAGTTGATACATTTGAAGCACCTTCATACACACAACACCGTGACCAAATGGTTGACTATTCATGTATGAGAAAACGATTTTTGTTACCATCATATAAACTTGATGATATTGGTCAATCTGAAGCTAATATTGGTAAATATAATCTTAACAAGAATGGTTATTCTATCAAAGATGTAAATGTTAAGAATTTCTATATATTCTTGGCATATAATATTCGTGACTCATTTGTTCAATATTCGATTGAAAATAAAGTTAAGGATATCCCTCAGAACATAGCTTGTTCATCAAATACTAGACTTTCTAAAAGTTTCCAAATGAGTATTTGTGTGAAAAATGAAATCACTATGTATCTGTTAAGATTGGGACAGGTTCCAGGAAATTCAATAGATTATGATATAGTTGAACATTTCCAAGGTGCTTTAGTTGGACTTCCACAATTGATAGAACAATATGGTGTAAAGATTTTTGGTTGTTCTAAGAGTTATGTGTATAGTAATTCTGTCGACGCCGATGCATCGTCACTTTATCCATCGATAAACATATCTCATAATATTTCAAAAGATGCTTTATTTGGAAGAATTATAGGCATATATCAAGGTACAACTAATAAATATATGGGTAACGGTGTTAAAATATATGACGGAAATTCTTCAAGACAAAGTACGTTCTTGGGTGATATACAAACGATAGACATATCATTATTTGATATTGCCAATGAATGGTTAGGGTTACCTACACTAGCAGATATTATAAAATCTATACATGAATCGATGTGTAAAACTGCGAAAGTTGCTTAAATTATTATTATTTTAAAATATGTAGTGTACATATTAATAGAAATTAAATTACAAGGAGTTTAAAAATGAAAAAATTCTTTAAAAGAAAGCTCCCAATAGAGCTTACAACTGAATCACTTGATTCGTTTAAATCTATTTCAATTCGCATGGATGGAATTGAAGAACAGCTTAAATCTGCTAGAGAAGAAGGTGCTTCTGAATCTTTCCTCAATGCAGCATTCACACACAAAGATAAACTTCAGGTTGAATTAAAAGAATGGTGGGACAATGAAAAGAAACTTCATTCAGTTCCTGGTTCAGCTCGTGTTGATCCTGAAGCAGAATGTTTCTTCGAATTGGTTGATGAAGACGGAAATGTTGATACTACATCTAAGGTAGATCCATCAACTATTGAATTTGTAAAATAATTCCATTCTGTTCTGTAATATCACGAAATGTAACACCGCAAAGCGGTGTTACATTTTTTGTTTATATATTATTTAAATGTGGAGGAAAAGATGAAAAAATATAAGATACACAGATGAACTATCACATACACAACTTTACACCGTATTTAATAAAATAATATTAAATACTAAACAAAATAATGTAACTTTTTAATTGCCTAGGAGGATAAAAATGGCAGAAGAAAATAAAGTTCTTGAAAACAAAGCACAGATTCGTGAAGCTCACCTGAAAGGAAAGACTTCTGGCTTCAGATGGGGAGCAATTGTTACAGCAGCCGCAGCAGCTATTGGATCAATCGCATTACATAAAGCTGGAATAAACGTATCCGATAAACTTACAGCCGGATATGATGATGTTGCAGCTAAAGTACGTAAAGCTTCAGCTGATGCTAAGAAAAAGCTTGCTGAAAAGAAAGAAGCTAAAGAAAAAGAAGAGGAATAACGCGTATGGTATCGAACGATTCTAAAGCACAACTTCTAAACAATATATACAAACGTTTGAAGAAAATGGATGAATTTGATCTTGACGATGTACTTTCATATCTTAATGAATTAGATTCTAAAAAAGATTCCGGTTCAAATGGTAAACTTTGTATAGGGGTCGATTTTGATGGAACTTTATGTAAGCATTTTACTGGAGAATGGAAAGGTGATTTGGTTATAGAAGAAGGTCCTAATGATGGGGCTATTGAATTTCTTACTGAATTAGTAAAAGATTCTTCATTTAAGGTATACATATTGTCATCTAGATGCAAAAATTCTGGTTTTAGAGACGTGTTTATGAAGTGGCTTGTTGATAACGGATTCGATAAATCGCTGCTTAATAAAATATATGTCACAGCAAATAAACCTCCTCTTCATCTCTATATAGATGATAGAGTTTATATTTTCCAAGGTAAATGGCCATCATTAGAAATGATTAAGTCTTTTAAACCTTTTGGAAAATAGGTATTAAAGCCAACTATTTTTATAGTTGGCTTTATTTTTTATCACAAAAACACGATAATAATAAAAAGATTAAAATTATATATTTTCTTTTTAGAGGGTTATCACGTGAAACATATAGTTAACATAGATGAAATTAATGATTTAATGTGTGGTGAATATTTTGAGTTTAAATGTGAAAAATGTGGTAAGACACATTTTTTAAAATGTGATTCTAAAAAGAAATTAATCAATAGATATAAATCTTTAGGTGGATTAATTTGTTCTCATTGTTTATTTTTAAATAATTATCCTATAGCTAAGGCTAATGAAAAACGAAAGAAATGGAGATCATCTTTATCTAAAGATGAATTGGATAAGTTAAACAACTCATTTAAAACGTGGTATGATAATCTATCTGATATTGATAAACAAAAATTTATCGAACGTAGATCAAATTCACAGCGGAATATGTCGATAGATAAAAAACAACAAAAACTCGAACGTTTTAGAGAAACTAATCGAAATCGATACAATACAGATGGAAGACCTAAAAATTCTATTGGCAGTGAAAATTTTAAAAAAACCATGCTTGATAAGTACCACGTTGATCATGTGAGTAAAATACCTGGTATGTCTAGACAAATAATTGATAGTGCTGCTAAAAATAAAGGATACAATAATACTTCGAGTTTTAAAAGCATAATGGATATTCCCGAAATTAGACGATCTGTTGAGAAAACGAATATTGAAAAAATAGGTGTTAAATATCCGTTTCAATCGAATGACGTCCAGCAACAAAATAAACGTATCAAAGAAAAACTGTATGGTGATGAAAACTACACAAATAGGGAAAAAGCTAACGATACGTTTAGAGAAAATCATGATGGTATGAGTTTTGCTGAATATAGTAGAACTGAAGAGTGTCGAAATCGAACACGAAATACTATGATTAATAAATATGGTGCACCGAATATAATGCAATCTGAATATTATAAAGATTTGTCATTCGATAAATATAATGCTTCAACATATTTTAAATCTAAATATTTTGAAGATAGTATGATTGATAGATACGGTACATTACATCCATCGTTTTATTATAATTATTATGGTATATATTTTGATTCTTCATGGGAATTAGCAGTATGGATATATTGTATAGATAATAATATTCCTATTATTAGATGCCCTATAACGCTTAGATATATTGGTCCTAATAAAGAATATCATTATTATATCCCAGATTTTATGATAAATGGACAGTTAGTAGAAATTAAAGGTAATCAATTTGTAAAATCTGATGGGACACATTATTTTCCGTATAATAAAAAGAAAGTTAATGGTGTATGGATACCATTAACTAAAGAAGAAAAAGAATATATGGATAATCTTTATGAACTCAGACATCATTGTGGATTGATTAATGGTGTTGAATATTGGTTAGAAACGGATTGTTATAAATATATTGCGTATTGTAATATTGCACATCCTGGTTGGAATAAAATCTTTTTATCTAATAATCCAAACAACCCATCTTATTCAAGATACACTTATATATTACAAACTAAAGGATTAACTCCGTACGATATCGACATTGATGTTAAAGATAAATACGTTGATATCGGTGGTATAGGAATTACGCCTTTTGATATAGGATTTAAAAACAAAATAAGAAAATGAAGGAAGGGGAAAAGCACATGAGACAATTTCTTTCATATTATGCTAATAAGCATGATAATTTGAATGAAGATATTATTAGGAATTATCGTTTAAACGATAATATGGTTGAAAAGATTGAAGAGTTATGTCGTGAATTGGAGAAAATCTTACACGACAATTTTACTTATGTCGGAGTAGATTTTGATGATGGTAAAAATCGTTTCCGAGAAGCCAATACTGCTTCAAAGAAAAGAGATAGTAAAACCGGTAAATTAGAGAATGTTCAATATATTAACGTAAATAGAACGTATTCTCGTTTAGCTGTGTTCCATTTTAAAGTAAGATTTAAGGATCCTAGAACTGGTGATGTTAGTATGTGTAAAGCTGATATGCCGATTTATATCCCACAATTTATAGATGATTATCACTATTATATTCGTGGGAATTTATATTCGGCACCATTTCAGGTTATTGATAGTACAGTATATCAATCGAGAGATAATGGTATTGTACTTAAAACATTAAATAGAGCGATTAAATTAAGTAAATCAAGAACGACTGTTACTGATGTACACGGTATGCCTTTTAAAACAGATGTATTCCATATACATATGGGTAAGAAAAAGATTCCGTTTTTGTTATACTATTTTTCATATTTCGGTTATTTCAGAACTATGCAATTCTTTGGTGTTGATAAATTTATTAAGTTATATAACGAAGCACCGGTTGATCCTGATGAAAAGTTAGTATTCTTTAAGTTTGGTAAATATTATTTAGGAGTAGATAGAGATACTTGGAACTCTAACTATCTTTTAAAACAATATGTTGCCACTATGCTAGCCCTCAATCGTAAAAATCTAGATCTTGAAGATATGGGAAATGTTTATTATTGGATGAGGACATTGGGTGCATATATTTCACAGACTAAACCTTTTGAACAAGGTTCTGCGTTATTAACAACGTTTATCACGTGTCTTGATGCAAGAACGATAATCAATGTAAATAGAATTGTAGGTGGTAGTAAGAAAGATACTCCATGGACTATTTTACGTTGGATGTTTATAGATTTCGCTTCATTAAGTAATAAGAATACAAGTTTGAGAAATAAACGACTTAGATATACCGAATATCTTATAGCTCCATTAGTACGAGAAGTACAAATGAAGTTGTATAGATATTTGAAGACTAGACCGAAGATGCGTGATATGAAACGACTGTTAGATATTCTTAAGATATCTAGTAGTTGTATTTGTCATAGTATTATTGGTAAAACTAAGTCTAAAAATACAGCTTTAAATATTACTAAGTATTCAAGCCAAGTTAATGATTTTAGTATTATAAATAGTGCATTGAAATGGAGTAAAGCTGGTCCACAGAGTGCTATCGAAAGAACCACAGCTAAACGTGCAAGTGCTCAGATGCGAGCAATGGATGCTAGTTGTTTAGGAAATCTTGATATGATTTCGTTCTCTTCACTTAACTGTGGTATAGCTGGAGTTATCTGTCCATGGGCAGAAGTCGATAAAGACACTATGACATTTAAGTCTGTATAAAACAAAGAAACCTAGGGATTTCCCTAGGTTTCTTTTTTATTTTTTATTTAAAATATCTAAGAAGAAACCTATTTCTTTCTTAGCTTTTGCTCTATCTATACCGAAATTCATTATAGGATGATAACATATGTCATATCTTTCACCATTTTCACTAATATGATGTGCGTCCGTTACATCGTATTGAGCTGTAGGCTTTAAAATAACGTTGTTGGTTATATTTTTTACATTGAATCTTGTGATTTCATTTGAATCTGGACTATCATCTATATTATGTGCTTTCATGAGTTTGTCTAATTTTTCAATATATGATGAATCAAAATCTTCATATGTTTGATAACTATAATCATCTATCATATTAGCTTCAGCGTAAATATTAGACATAACTGAACTGTATTCTAACATCAAGCTTGCTTGATGTTTATTTACTTTATCTTTATTGAATTTTTCAGTATAACGCATATTTACAGTATAATTTATTTCGCTAACATTTAATTCATATCCGAGTTTTTTAATTTCATTTTTATCTTGTAAAAGTTTTGCTCTAAATTTATCAAATATCATTTTAGTTTGAGTTTCGGTATTGGAAATCATACAATCTTGTGTTTCTTTTAAAACGCTTTTAACTTTTTCTTTTTGTTCATTAGTCAATTTATTATATGCTTTTTTGAATTTAGCTTCATCGATGCCGTATTGAACAAGTGAACTAATTATTCCTAAGGCAAAGAAAGCAAGAATAGCTATCCCGATACCAGCTAATACGCCTTCACTACTTTTTATTTCTTGTTTATTATTATCAGGTACAGTAATACTAATAGGACTAATACCTTCTTGACTTATAGTTATTTTCATAATATTACCTCATAATAAAGTCAACAAAAATATATAGTATATTTTTTATTATATACTATCTATTTTTATATATTATGAATTCGATAATGTATCGTATGAATTGATTAACCCCAGTAAACAAGAATGTATTTACATTTAATGATTAAATCCTTTATGCCTGAATGTATCGATAGGCTTAAATAGATCCAAAGGTGGTAATGTATTGACACCGAATATTAAATCCGTATTTAGTAAATGTATCGTTAGAAAACCTAAATTTAAATTTAGGTTTTCTTTTTTCTATTATAACAAAAACATGCTATTGAAACTAATATTGGAGGAAAATTATGAGTGGCGGATTTATTTTAACTCCGAAAAATAATAATAAACCGAAACCTAAAACGAATAAAGAAGAGGATAAAAAATCTCAAGTTAAACCTAGGGACACATTAACTGAAGAAAATGTAAAAGATATTAATTTTTTTAAAGAAGATTTGGAATGTCTCGATAGAGAAGTTGAAGAATCTGAAAAAATATATGATGAAATTCATGGGTTATATAAAAATCTTACTGGCGGTGAATATGTTCCTAGAAATATACGAGACGTAGCTGAATTGGCTAAAACAATGGTTAGTGCTAGAACATACAGAGCCCAAGCAGTTAATAATCGTATATCTTTAAAGAAAACTATAGCCGACCTTAATTTCAGAAATGGCGGTGGATTGAATGAAGAAGATTCTGAAATAGCAGCAGCTACAGCTAGACAAATTATTAGTATAATAAGAACAGATCCTGATGCAGTTAAACCAATTGGATCTAAAAAGAAAAATGACCTAAATAAAAATAAACCTGAAGACGAAGCTTTACTTGAAAAAACTATAAATCAGAGAATTAAAAGCGGAGATATTCCTATGAGTAAAAATGATAAACTTGTAGGTATAAATGAACACATTGTTACTAGATATGATAGTGAGCATGATAAGTTCGTTGGTGTAGATAGACGTACTGGTGAAATTGTTAAAGATTTACCAGCAGATAGATTACCAGATATGAAATCTGTTAGTAAAGTAAATAAACAATCAGCGGTATTGAATGATGGAAACGAAATAAAAGCTTATGATTCTTTAGAGTTTGACGATGGATATGTCGATGATGCTCCATAATAGAAGGTTAAACGAAATGTTAAATGATGATATTGAATGTTTGAACTTAGCGCTCAATGATATCAACGCTATTAAGTATAAAGATAGCAAATCGATTCCTAATATTGTAAACTTTGTAGGTGAAGATAATTTAAGTATTATCACAGGATTTACAGATAATATGTTTATGGAAACGCGTTTACTAATATCAGGAAGTAGTAGTTATAATGGTTTCGATGAATTAGTTAAACCTGGAGATTGGATATTAAAAATTCCTGGGTATTTAGATACTAAAACTAATAATTTTAGATCTAAATATATGATTATGACGGATATCGCAGTTAGAACGCTTTTTAAAAAATAGGAGAATTAAATGAGTGATATAACAGATTCGTTAGCAAAAAATGAATTAACTAAAATAACAAAACGGATATTGATAGATATTACATTACTAGATGATTCGGGTAATATTACTAAAATACCATCAAAAGCGATAAAAGAAGTAATTAATATAAAAACGGATATAAGAATAAGAGAATTAAATAAAGACTTTGATAAAATCGTTTCTACATATAAAAATAAACAAGAATCTAATTCTATATTTGGAATAACTAAAAAAATAGATTCAGTGTATGTATCTTATGATATCGATTCTGATGATAACATAGATAAATTTATATTAAATAATCTATTTAAGGTTACTTATTTAGATTTAATAATTGATGATAGTATAGATAAGAATTTGGAATTATCTGAAAAAGTTATGAAAGGAATATTTAATAATTTTTCATGCATCAATATAGATATAACGAAATCTTTCTGTACAATTAGGATGCCTAATCTAGATGTTTCTTTAGAATCGTTTAAAATCTCACATGGAAATATTATATTAAGTAATGATATTTCAATAATTTCGGATACATTTATTCAAATAGAATCGTGCGTGATAAATACTATTAATAAAAATAGAATGTTTAAATTCAATTTAGTTTCAGATAATAATAGTATATATGATGTTACAGTTAAACAACCTGTATCAATAAATTTATTATCAGCAAAACCGGATAATATTGATAAATATACAACACAAAACACTTTGATAAATTCATTAAAATATACATTTGATAATATAAATGAAGATAATGGTTTTGTGGATGCGTTATTATCATTTAGAGATATTTATTCTGTAAAAATAAACGGTATATATATATCGGGGGCAAGTAATATAAAAGGAATAAAAGTTATAAAATGTTATGAATTAATGATTAATGATTTAAGTCAGACTTCATCATCAAAAGAATACACTTTAGGTTTAAGTAATGTGAATAAAACGTATGTGTCTGATATGAAAGTGATTAATGAAGTTGATGATAAAAAATCATTTGCAATTCTTATAGCAGAAGATGGTTTAAAATTTAATCAGTCTTTATCTTTGTCTAAATTGAATATATCTGGAATAGGTTTAATAGATATAGCATCAGCAAAAGCAGATAAAATATCTATAACAGACAGCGTAATTGAATGTGTAAATCCGATTAAAACCAGTGATTTCAATCAAGTAAATAAGATAACTATTTCTAATGCAAATTTTGTTAATGACGATATTAATTTATTAGCTAGTAATATTTCTATCTCCGATTCTACTATTGTTGGTAAAAACGGAATTAAATTGATTTCTTCGTTATCTAATAAAATTGATAATACGAAAATATATACTGATGAAGATATAAATTTGTTGTTAGAATTGGATTCTTGGGCAAGTATATCTTCATCTGAGATACATGCTAAAAATAATATTAATGTTCGTCATGATAATGAAAATGAAGATATTGTAGAGAAAACTAAATTTCTTGATGAGACTAATAGGACATTTGATGTTTCTGACTCAGTACTTATTTCTGGGAAAAATATTAATATAGATAAAGTGTATAGATTAGATTCAAATAAAACAACATATAAAGCTAAAGATATAATGATTTCTAATATTAAAAACGTATCATTTGATGAAGATTCATTAGGATTAGATTCACCGTTTAATTTCATTGTTGAAAATGCGGTGTTTAAAAATTCTAATTTTGATATTAGAAATTTAATAGAACCTACAAAATTCAGTTTTAATAAATCTAGTGGTTCATGCAATATAACTTTTAAAGAAATAAGAAATGATTCTGTCGATTATGAATTCGAATATTTGGATTCGATGATGGATGTTGAATTGGATACATTAGGAACTAAAATTTTATGTAAATTGAAATCCGATAATAGTTTAGGATCATCGTTGTTTGGTTTGAATAATAATATATCAGTTATCCCATCAATGCAATCGAAAGATTTAAATTCTTTTACAAATATATCCGATTCAATGAATAAACATAGTGATAAAATTAATTATGGAAACGACAGTAAATTGATCTCTATGATAAACAGTTTATTAAAATAAGAAAAAACAAGAGCGCAAATGCGCTCTTGTTTTATTAATTATTCTTATTCCATAATATCCGAGTATTCTTCATATGGATCGAAGTTTGGATCCATACGTTTTTGTAAAGGAATCAATACGTTTCTATAAATGAATGGATCTTTCTTAGCTTCTTCTTCTATTTTATCTCGACTAAGACCAGCCATTAATTTATATAACCATCCTTTCTTTGCATCAGATTTTACAAATTCATCATATATTAGCTTATAATCTTCAATTTGTTTACTCAATTCTGCTTTAGACGCTTGTGATAAATCTTTATTGTTTTGAAGTTCGAATTTAGCACTTCTATAAAGATTTAACATTCGTTGTTTGTCTGATGGATAACCGTGTAATGCACATTCGTAATCATTCATCATTTCTTTATATGACCAATAAAAATCTAATATTGGAATTTTTTCCATAAGATTTCCATAATTTACATTCATATTATTTCCGAATTGGTCAAACTTTTTCATAGCAGAAGCTTGGGCTAATCCTAATCCATACATTTGACAGAAATCATCAGCAGTTTCTTCAAAGATTTTAAAAAGATTAATATCTTTATCTTTTTGTACTTTCGAATTCATTGAAGATATTCTTAAAGCTTGGAAAATAGCCGGGATAATAAGAACAGTGTTGAAAATACTTCTAAAGAATTGTTTTACTTTAGTTGAGAATTTACCTTTCTTTTCAGCAACCTTTTTCATTCTCTGTTCTTGGTATTTATCATTATTTAATTCCCAATCTTGTCCCATCCCAACAATACCTTGAATTCGTTCTTCATCTGTTTTTGAGAACGAGAATCCGTCAGATTGTTTTGAATCGTTTAAGAAATCATTCACTACTTTATCGAAATCTGCTTTGTTATTTGTTCTTATATCGTTTCTTAAGCGTTTAAACATTTGCTTAACATAACGTTTATATGCGGGATTATAGTTTAGATCATCGTTGAATTTTAATTCGTTGTAAAGTTGTCTGTATATAGATATACACACTGTTTGATTGAATGAGTTAACCACGTGTTGCATTGCGTGTCCTAATTCATGTACTAATATAGCAGCTGCTTCTTCAACTGTAAAAATTGTATCAATACAGAATACAGGATACCCGAGACAAACCACGTAATATAGACCTTTTTTACTCTTATATTTGAAACCGTTTTTAGTGTCAACAATATCGTTCAATTTTATTCGTCTATCTTTTGCATCGTCTGAATTACCAAATAAATCACTATTACCTATTTGTGAGTAACAACATGCGTTTATTGTATTACACCAACCTACAGTACATCCTTCTATATTAAATTCATCGCAAATAATTTTACTTAAATATTTGCCTTTGTCTTTAATTTTTTCTAGACCGTCTTTTGGTGTAAAATTCTGGTTATTCTTTGAAACAGAAGATATCGTTTCTCGAATATCTGAAATCCAATCAATTAAACGTAAACGTAATGAATTGTTTTCACCAAAATAATATTCGAGACTTCTATCATGTTTTATTGATAAACAATCTTTAACGTAAGATTCGATTTCTGTTACAACATTATTCATTTTTACTCCGATACAGGATCTTCAATGTCTTTTGGAACTTCTATTCTGTTTTCATCGATAATACCGAATTTTCTAATAGCGGTAGTAAGGGCAATTCTTGTAGTAGAAGTTACAGTTATAGGTGAAGACAATTCAACAAATAATTTATCGATAAGGTAATTAATATTCTGTACGATAAAGTTAACTAATGGAGCACTCCATGAATTAGATGCTCTGTAACCTAAAATAGAAACCATTATCTTCTTAGCATTTTCAAGTAATTGTTTTGTTTCTATATGAGCAGAACCGCCACCGATTATATAAGTATTGAATAATACGAATGGAAGATATCTAATAAGTTTGATTCCGTACAGTATAATATCTCTATCTTTATCGGCATAGAAAGCGTCCATTTCCGATAAGTTATTAGAGAAATTGAATTCTGTGAATGAAATATGTTGTCCTTCTAATCTTTGGAATGAACCACATTTACTGAAAATATTTTCCATATGTGCGTATGGAGTATCAATAAATGATGTGTAGAATTCGTATGGATTTATTTTAGCAGAAGAAGCACCTTCATTAATGAATTGAAGCATTTCATAAACGAGATGTTCATCATTAGAAGATTTTTTGAATTGGTGTAATGCTTCTGCGTGTTTCTGAAATACATCCCCGGCTTTAATTGCTTCATATGTGTCGTTAGCATTAGTTGTAGCAGTAATATTCATACCTTCGGTTTGAAGGAGTTTATTAGCTAACAAGATATCACTGATTACACGACATCTTATTCCGTCTGAATAGATTGATGAGAAAATAGATTTAATTAAATCTATCGAGATTTCATCTACCATATTTCCTTTTATGATTATTTTATCTGTGCTGATGCTATTTAATTCTTTAGAAGATGCAGCAAATACATTCTCAACAACAGTAGCAATGTATTGTTTAGGAATAGCGATAACCATTGATAATTCATCAGGTTCATTGAATTTGAAGAATTTATTACTCCATGAAGCAATTAATTCGCTTGAATAACCGTTTACCATATTTCTTGTGATATAAGTTATGATACCATGGCGTGTTCCATAATGTTCAATTTCATTATCAATAACCATTACTAAAGTATTTTTGATACCTGTAAGTTTTACAAGTTCGTTGGTTAACGCGATTTCTCCTTGAACGTATTTTTGACGTTGTGTAGAATAAATTTGATCGTGTGTTTTCTGTAAATTGTATCCTATGAAAGGATCAATAAGTTTACCTATTCCGTAACGAATATTTTCATTAATCTCAGCAACTTTATTTGGAAAAATCTTGTTAGCTAAACAGAAAACGTTCCAACTTCGGCTTCTGTATATTTTAGAGCTTTTGTCTAATAAAAGATGCATGAATGTATTTTTAAGACCTGGCTCCGTAACATAATTTCTAAATGGATTTTGTGAACCAAAAACCAAAGCATTATTATTTTGTACAAGGCTAGACATAATTGTCCTCCTAAATTTATTAGAATTTGAAATTCATTAATATGTCGATTTTTATTAATAATTAGCGTCTAATGTATGTTTTTTAATAGTTTGTATAACTTTTTAACGATTATACATTTACGGAAAAATATAAACCTTAAATAAAGTGTATATTCTATTTATATAGAATAAAGCAAATAAAGGAGGAAATATATAAAATGGCTGATGAATTTGAGTGGAATAAACCGATAATAACCGCCAAAGATATCAACAATATCTTGCACAATCAATATGGACCAGAATGTCCAACTAGATTGTTGTTGGAGGATGAAACTAAACCGATTCCATATAAGACCGCATTAATTAATTGTGAATGTATGAGGTGTGGTAGACAATTTACTATGACACCATTTGCCTTGTTAAATTCGATATATTTTAATGGATTTGTGTGTACAGGATGTGGTTCTCTTTCAGATGATGAACTTAAAGCTCAACAGAAAGAAAATATGCGTGTTAAAGGAATCGAACTTCTTAAAGAACACGGAATCGATGTAGTTAAAGAAGCAATTGATGAAATGAAAGGTGAAAAGAAAGAAGATGATGTCGATATAGATAACGACGACGATATCGATATGAGTGAATTTGATCTTGATGTTAGAGACGTTGAAGAAGAAGTTGCATCTGAAGAAATACCATCTGAACCTGTTCACGATAATGCAGATGAAGAAGAACGTGAATATCAGGAATGGGAAGATAATAAAGAAATAGATGATGATGTTTCAAAATATATGGCATCAGATGATGATTACTCGGCATCTATTTCTGAAGAAGCAGTTTCTCCATCTATTGAAATTGAAGATAATGGTGATGATATGGCTGATGACTCGGATGCTATTATCGATGTTGAAGAAGAAAATGATGAGGATGTAGATATCGATACTGAACTTGAAGAGAACGGTGGCTTTATTAATAATGAACTTGAAATCAAACGCATTGAAGCTGAAAAAGCTGAAGCTATTGAAAATGCTAAGAAAGTAGCTGAAATAGAAAAACAAAAAGCGATTGAAGAAGCTAAACAAGAAGTTATGCGTGAAGCTCAGAAGAAAGCTTCTGAAGAAGTAGCTAAAGCAAAAGCTGAGATGGAAACAAAAATGAAAGCAGAACTTGAAGCTGAAAAGGCTAAAGCAGCTGCTGAAATTGAAGCCGCTAATAAAGCTAAAGAAACAGCAGAACAATTTGCTGCTGAAGCTAATCTTAAAGCTAAAGAAGCAGAAGATGCCCTCAAAGCATTGGAAGATGATAAAGAACCTGAGTCTGAACAGTCTGAACTTTCAGTAACTGAAGAACCAGAAGATGAACTTGAGAAAGCAAATGACGACAATCCTAACGTTGTATGGATTGGAGATGAATGTTATGATGCAGATGATCTGTCTACAATCATAAACAATGATTTGCATCTCATGGTTGATAAATTGAAATATATACCATACGATACCGATTCTTTTGAATGTAGAAACGGTAAGCTTTTTGCAAAATGTAAAACTTGTCATAAAGAAGTAAGTTTTGATTCATTGGATGATTTTGTAAAAATAAGCAAACTGGAAGAAATATCGTCGATGTATGGTATTGATTTCTCTGATAAACGAAATAATTTAGATGGAACAGAAACGTTAGTAGTAAACTGTCCTTCATGTATGGAATCTTTACTTCACAATAAAGTAAATGAATACCATAAGAAAACTGTTAAAGCTATTGCCGATCGTTCACATTTCAAAATTATTGACGAAGATAAACATCTGTTTATACGTGATTCGAACGAAGAGTTCGAATGTTCATGTAATGGGGTCAAGAAAACTCTTAAATATTCAGATATTGTTTCAAGATATTGCGGTAAGAACAGTGGTAGAGATGCAAGAGAAGACGAGATTTTTAAATCTGTTAAATCTGGAGAATCAGTTAAACCTGTTGTTGAATTGGAAAAAGATCAGCAACCTAATACGGCTGAACAAAAACCATTTGTTCTTAAACCTAAATCAATGAATTCTAAAATTGAAGAATCTGTTAAATCTGAAGTTAAAAATGAAACTTCTGAAAAACCAAAAACTAAGAAAGGAAACATTTTTAATACACGAACAGAATACGATGCTTCAATGTTTGATTCAGATAAAGCAACCAATACATTTAGTGATATTGAATTTGAAAGACAGAGAAAAGAAAAGGCTGAGAAACGTAAAACTATTTTCGTGAAATCGCCTGATCTTAAACTTTCTAAAAACGATATTGCTAAACTGAATGGAAAAATTAATCCATTCGAACGTGAAAAATCATTGACTCAGGAATTTGAAGAAACTGTATTCTATGATTTCATAGAACAGCTTAGTGCACAAACAGATGTACCATATAAACTCATTTTAAATGAGAATTCGTATGAAATTCCTGTAGTAGATTTTGAAAGTGGTATTCGTATCATTTGTTCAAATCTTGATGATTCGGATTTGTATAATGTTAAATATGACTGGATTAACCCAAGAGTTCCTTTCTCATTCTTTAACGAAATCGCTGAAGACGACGGAACTGGAACACTCAAGAGAAAGAGAAAGAAGTATAAGTGGGTTGTGTTGTTCAGTGATTCTGTAATATACGCTAAAGAAGCAACTTTCGAAGCTCTTGTTAAATATATCAATCCTGAGATATTGGCGTATAAAGGAAAACGAATTGTTTTACAAGATAATTTTATATTCCAATATACTAAGAATGATCAGTATATCAGAGATTTTGATAAACGATATTCAACATTCCCATCTAGAAAACCATCTAATGGACACGTTGGTATTATTGCTAGATGGAGTTCATCTGCACAAGCAACTACTAAAGACGTTCTTAAGTTTAGAATGCAATTGGAAAATAAGAATGCTAAAGTTAACAACTTGGATTCTCTTGCATCTGATTATAACGAATTCATGGTTGCTAGTATTAAATATATAGAATCATTCAATACAGAAACAAATCGAGTAATATATACTATTACTGAGTATGTTGAAGTTGGATCTTCTATAATAGCAGATGGATTTAATCAGTGTCTTAGAGCTTTGCTCAAAGAATATCTCATCAAATATCCACAATTCTCTACAATTGCTCCATACATTGTTGTGGATATCGATAATAACTTATTCCCTTCTCCTTCAATCGCAACATGTATTGAGAGAGGATTACTGTGTAAACTTGATAATACTTACAGAAGCATTATTGAAGGAACACGGTATGTTCAGAATGGAGTTAACCGTGAATTGAGATATTCATATGTAAGACGTCCTGAATATCGAGGAAGTAAAGATATTGATTATATGAGACAGGATAAACGAATGTTTAATACTGGATCACTGATAACACGTATGGCTGATGAAATTAAACAGGCTGGTTTGGCAAATACGATTAGACAACCTGAGGTTAGAAATCAATTTATCCAGAACATGGGTTACGTTGAAGCAACACAGGTTGAAATAAAACAGTACTTTGTAAATCAAACCACTGTAAACGCTATGATGACAGATGGATTAACATATAGTCTTACAGAACGTGTAGATGAAAACATGTTCAATTCATCTAAGATGGTAAGCGATAGTGGAATGGGCATGGGAATGAATAATGTAATGATGAATCCTAATCTCATGTCAAGATATGCTAATATTGTAAATGGTTCACCTGAAGCTAAAGACTTATTTAGACGAATCATGAATGATGAATATCAGCAGAAGATGATGGATATGATGACACATATGTCACAGCAGAATGGTAATGGAAACATTTTCAATCCTGCTATGATGGGTGGAATGAACCCTATGATGAATCAATGAATAAAATTAAAGTGCTAGTTAACTAAAAACCTAGCACTTTAATTTTAAAATAAATAATATATCACATTAAAAATGAGAATAAACGTATTTAACTCAAGTTGGAGGTAAAATTACTATGAGTAAACAGAATCAGGAAGAACTTCAGAAACAGCAGCAGTTCATGCAGCAACAACAGGCAATGATGCAGAAATATCAGATGCTTCAGTTTATCGGATATGTCATCAAATCGCTTGACAAGAAAGACATTCTTCAAACTATCTCACGTCAGATTGGACCTGTATTGTATTGTGCAGATCCTTTCACTTCACAACAGTTGTCAACACGTATTCTTCAGATGATTGAAGATGCTGGTGACGAAAAATTCTGTATTCGTGCTCAGAACATTCTTCTTAATGCTATGAATTTGACAAACCAGATTCGTAGTAATCTCATGATGCAGGGTGGTAATATGAATCCTGGCATGATGGGCGGAATGAATCCTATGATGGGTATGGGCATGTCTATGGGTATGCCTGGTATGGGTATGATGGGTGGTATGAACCCTATGATGGGAATGGGCATGGGAATGCCTGGTATGATGGGTATGAATTATGGTATGGGTATGATGGGCATGAACCAGATGCAGCAGCCAACAAATACTCAGGCTGAAGATAATAAAGTTGAAAATGCTAAGAATTATCTTAAGACATATATCTATCAGACTGATCCTATTATCTATCTCACACTTATTATCAATGATGGTGTTGAAATTGATTTCACAGAAGATAAAGTATTTGAAGATATTCTTACAAATGCGTTATTCAATTCTATTTGCAATATGTCAAATAGAAATCCGATGATTTTCAACAATCTGTATTATGTAGCACAGAGTCTCTATCAGACAGATTATTATGCTAAGATGAATAAAAACGGTAACGGTCAGCAGCAGCCAATGAATTTTGGTATGATGGGCGGAATGAATCCTATGATGATGGGTGGTATGAACCCTATGATGGGAATGGGCATGGGAATGCCTGGTGCTATGAATGGCATGATGACTGGTTTTGATATGAATAACATGGGTGGTATGAACCCTATGATGGGAATGGGCATGGGAATGCCTGGTATGATGGGTATGAATTACGGTATGATGAACATGCCTGGGATGACCGGTACCACAGCTATGCCTGGAATGAATACCGCAAGTAATTTAGTCTAATCGTTAATTGGACTTTATATAAAATATAGACAATAATAAAATATTGTCTATATTTTTTAAAAACACAAATATAGAAATAAGGACTTAGAAGTGGGAACTCAAATTAAACCATTTACTAATATTAAAAAAGATTCTACGCCAACAAGAAGAGTAGTGGGTCACACATTCGATTTAGCGAATTGGGAAGCACGTTGGAGTAAAGAAACACAAGAAGGAAAGCTTGTTGAGATAGATAATTCTGTATGTATCAACAAACAAAGTATTACTTCTGTTGAAAACTCTATATACGATAAAGGTCTTGGTGAAATAACTGATACTGATAAAGATGTACGAGAATTTTCATGTGAATGTGGAGAAATGACAGGACGGTTTTTTGAAGGATGTGTTTGTCCTAATTGCAATACAAGAGTAATATCTAGATATTCTATGGATATTAGTCGTGTAGGTTGGATAGACATAGCTCCGTTCTATATAATTAATCCTAGTGCATATGAACTCATAGCTAAAGTAATTGGTGGAAAGAATCTCCAGAAAATATTGTCTTATGATATTCATATAGACCTGGATGGTAATCTTAAAGAGAATGGAGATACTATAGAGGTTTTAACTAAGCGAGGATATCAAACAAAACAAACTGTTCCTTTTGCTAATTCTGGTATGATCGAATTCAGACAGAATTTTGTTAAAATCATAAATTATTATGACAGTATTAAAGGTTTTCATGAAGAAGCAAAATATCTTATTGAAAATCAAAGTTTAGTATTCTCATCAAAAATTCCAGTATCGTCAGTGTATTTAAGACCGACATATGTTTCATCTAAGAAACGTTCAGTTTCTTTTGATAAACTTAATCAGGTTTATATTAAGGTTCTTACGAATGTAAATCTTCTTAAACGTGCTCTTAAGAAAGAAGTTGAATTGAGGAGAGCGTTGAATATCATATTTGATATTCAACAAAATCTTCAAGAATTATATCAGACAACTATTAAAACTAAATTGTCTGGTAAGAATAAACTCATACGTGGTGCCGTATTAGGTAATCGTATGAATTTTTCAGCAAGATTTGTAATACGTTCGTATGTAGACGCAGACGCTTCCATGGATAAAGTTGAAATGTCTTATAAAGGATTTTTGGAACTTAATCTGTTGGAAGTAATTAACGTGTTGAAACGTGGATTAGTAGATCCTTCGTTTAAATTCAAAACTGTATATGAAGTACTTGATTACGTAACTAAAGCACAATACAGTGATGAGATCGATCCGTTGTGTTGGGAAGCATGTCAATTGTTGCTCAATAAACGAGAGTACAACTCAATCTTGTTACTTAGACCGCCTAGCTTAGCGTTAGGAAGTTTACAGTATTTTGAAGTAAATAAAATATCTCCTGATCCAAAAGACAGAACATTGGCTGTACCACTTTCAAGTCTTCCAGAATTAAATGGTGACTTCGATGGTGACTGTTTGTCTGTATTCTGGCTTAAAGAAAAATGCGTTATTGAAGCATTCAAAGCAGGAATCTCACCATCAGCGCTTATGCTTGACAGAGGCGGAGATTCATATTATAATAGTAATTTCGGTCTTATTAAAGATGAGATTACGTCATTAATGTCATTGTTAATGATGAAACAAAAAACTAATAAAGAAGAGGTAGTGTAAAATGAGAGCTGCTTGTGAAATCGGTATGCCTGTTGTCCTTAAACAGGAAGAAAATTCACCAAATCCAACAGTTATGAGTGTTGAAGATTATGATGCAACTAAAGGTGTTGCTACTTGTATTGGTATGAACGCACAGCGTCATCCATTTAAGATCGAGGTTAAAACCGTAAATCTTGAAAAAGCAAATCTTAAACGCATTCGTGCTGCTCAGGAAAAGTAATTAAATATTTCCATTAATAGGAGCCTTTGAAGGCTCCTAGTTATTTTTTATTTATATATTGTTTTTATGGAGAAAAACTATGGATATAATAAATAAAGAACTATATGAGTTAGATAAATTGGTGTGTAGTAAAGAAATATGCTATGATAAGATATTATTATCTTCAAAATCTTATCGCGAGTCATATGAAGTGACTTTACCACAATATAAATATATTCGAGATATATTACAGTTTATTAAACACGTTACAAATGATAACGATAGACAATTATATATAGATAAAATATATGGACTTAAATGGGAATATTTCGAAGCAATCATACATGTATTGACTTCGGTTATAAATTTGTCGTTTTCTATAGGATATGTGACGTCAATGGATGAAAGATATGAATGTCACACAACATTAGGAAAAATATTTGACGTGTTTGTGAATATCCCAATGTTTGATATACGTATACATGAATTTTTATATGATTTAAGTGAATTTCTTGGCGAATATGCAAATAAAGAAAATGAAATGCATGAAATGCATAAGCGATTACGACAAGATTTAAACGATAACTGTGATACAGGGCGACGAAATTCTAATATTGACGTATATTATGCGAACCCAGTAATGGATGAAACATTTTGTGATAAACCGCGGAAATTGCGACAAGAAATAAATATTATACGATTAGATAAAGAGAATATCGATATGATATGTAAAAGACACATGTCCCAAAAAGCTTTAATAGAAATTTCACGACAAATAAAAAAATAAGGAGAAAATAAAAATGGCATTAAATATCAATAAAGGAAAAAGAAATCTGGAACACCATCGTAATCCTAGTGGGTTGAACAACAAGATTAAGTATTTACTGGTTGAATCTGGGGGAAATCTATATACGTTAGATAAATTAAAAGAACGCATTCTTTGTATAGAGTCTTGGCCAGAAGCATTTAAAATTGCTAGAAAAATGATATTGAATAACTATACCGGTTCAGTTAGTGAATTTAGAAAGCTATATGGTGATCAACAAGAATATTTATTGCTTGGATTAGAGTCTAAAATGATAATTAATGAAAATATATCGCAGCGTTCAAGAACAAGACACGTTGTGAATAGTATATCCATTGATAAGAAAAAGAGAAAAATTAAACTTTATTGGATGAGGTTTCTCGGTAATGATAGTGAGCAGAAACGAAAACGTGGAGTTAAAACTTTATCTTATGAAGAATTTTCTAGATTTTTGGTTGATTCATTGAATTCATTTGTTAAAGATACGAAAAAAATATCAAGACAAGATTTAATAGAAATACTTAAAACCGATGTTGAAAGAATTAATGCGAGGAAATAATTATGCCTGATTTTAACGAAGAAGAATATACTAGTCATTGTGGAGTAAATGAAGACCTTAATAAACGTATAGGAAAAGTTATTTGGGGATTCGATATTCATTACTATGATGAACCTGTTGATCAAGAAGAATACCTTCCTACATTAGGATATATCGAGATAAAAGCAACGATTATACCATTAGATGTAATGTTGTATTACGGTAAGAATTCTGTAACTACTATATCTGAACGAATAGAATTTAGTTCTATAACGATTAATAAGCCTAAATATAATAGAGCTAAAGTATCGTTGATGAGTAAAATGGATTCTCTATCTAAGATATTTGGAGATGAGATGACCCATATCAAAAATAATATATTTATTAGATATGAAGCATTTATACGATCGAGTTTCATTAATTATAAAGAATTCAGTGGAAAAGGATATAAAGATTTTAAATATGAACGAGATGATGAAAAAGACTCGTATAAAATATCTTTTGTATTAAATTAAATGAGATATATCGTGATTCATAACTAAGATCCAAGCAGGAATTATAGTTGGGTATGTTTTAAAATATGTATTGCTTAAGGATAGCTGTGTATTTAAACAATCTAAAAAAATTCATGCATAATATGTATTATGTTGTGTAAAAAAATATATTAGATAAACATAGTTATGCTATGAAAATACGTGTGTAAGAATATTAAAGATATTCGTTTAAGGTCCAAACCCTTATACACACAATATCTAACAATGTTTGGTTTTATCCATCCTCCAAACAAGGTTAGCCATATTAGCCGAGAACCTCCAGATGAAAAAAATCGGTATTGAAGTGCATGATTAGTATTAATCGCTTAATGTATTCGTGATACGAATCGCTTCTTTTTTTATTTAATAGGGGGTTTCTTGTATATATTATTATTATGAATAAAGGGGAAAGGAATTAACTTAGAACCTTTAAATATTCTATTTAAGGAGGCCAAAAATGGCTGATACAAACGAAACAACTGAAGTTGTAACAAAAGAACAAGAACCTGGAAAAGTAAAGAAACTGCTTTCTAAGAAAGCAGTACGCGTAACCCTTAAAGCAACAAGTTACGTAGCTGTTGCAGGTGTAGGTGCAGCAGCAGCTATCTTTATCCCTAGACTCTTCGGAAAGAAGGGTGAATAGTTAATTTCGTAGACTGCGCGCAATCTACGAAATATAGCTAGATAGGAAGGAGCCAAATGGCTCCTTCTTATTTTTTTGTTTTTTATCTAAATAGCTAAAACAAAAACATTATAATAGCTTAAATATCATATAATTTAATAGGTGGTTAAATATGGAAGGCGGTACAACCAACGAAATAAATAAATTGTACTTTGATCTATTAGTTTCAAAGAACAAATTACCTATATTGCAAACCTATTATAGCAATATAAAGAACAAAATTTTAACAGATTTAACAGACCTTTTTAACGATGTAAGATCTATGCACGCTTGGGTTGATTCTCAAATTAATTATCTTAACAATTCGAGAACAGAACAAGCTACTGCAACAAATGACTTTATAGCAAGTTCGTCTGATAATCTGATAGTATCACATCCTAAATATCAGGAGATGATGGATAGATATTCTGACTATGTGACTAAATTCTATTCCAGAATTCATTCTCTTGAAAACGAAGGAATTTCTAACTCGTATACAGTTAATAATTTTATTAATAATGAAATAGGACAAGTATCTAGTTATTGGAAATTCCATTATTCAGATCAGTACAGTAATGCTTCTCCTGTAGAACATAAATTCTGTGCAATAAATATCACTAGTGAAAGTGATATACTTGAATTATCTAATAGTAGATACATTTATATTACTAACGAAAATGTTTTGTATGATGTAGATTATACTACTAAAGATATCTATATTTATTATCTTGATAATAAGATAATCCCAAATATTACGGAAGAATCTTCGTTTCATTCATTATTTACAGTTAAAGACAAGAATAAGATTTATATTTTTGTTATTACGAAGAAAATGTCTGAAGCTGATTTATCATTAATTGATCCATCTGAAATAGTTGGAAATATAAATGATGAATCTGGCATTTATGAAGTTAAGATCTTCAAATATGATGATGTTAATTTTATAATTTCTGAAGTATCAGGGGCTTCTACTTTCTATATAGAAGGAAATATTCTTTTTAATGACAAACTTAAAGTTGTAGAAAGCAATAACATTAAAGATTTTTATTATGCTTATATAGATAATAGTATAATAAGATTTAAATTGATAGACTTAGAATATACTGAATTGCCTGATAATATGAACGTTAAAGTTCATACATTTAATAACAAAATAACAAACGTTATTGAGTTTAATGATAGGCTTATTTTCCCAGAGAATATAAATAATAACAATACTAGATTAGTTGCATATGAAACGACCAGTAATGGTTCTATAGATCTATTAAATCTTTTTGCTAGTATTACGTTTAATTCTTTCCCTGAGAACGATCCAAGATTCAATACTGATAATCAGATAGTAAATATGTTTAAATCTGATAATATTGGCGGTTCTAATAAAGTAGGTATATATGTAGTTACTAATTCTAATATTTGGTATTTTGATTCAATAACACAAGATAAAAAATTTGATGTAAGATTAGATACTCGAAAAAACAGAATAGGTATTGCAGATTATAGTTTTTTAGAAAATAAGGGACTCTATCTTATAGACGAATTTGGTTATTTGTATATGCTTAGAGATAACATTTATCTCTATTGTGCAAAAACTGATGAATCTGCTACAGAACTTTATGGTAACGTAGTTCAAGCACCTACAAGATATGCAGATAGATTAATTAATCTTAGAAATATTATTTCTGAAGATAGATTAGGTTATGTATTTAATAAGACAGCTAATATCACTTCATCTCAATATACAGATCAAGGTTACGATGATTTTATCTATAATTTCATCGATAAACAAGATGAGAATGATAAAGGAATCTTATATTGTATAACTAAGACTGGTAAGATAGCTTATTGTGATATTGAAACTGGTGAATGGAATTTTAATGATCCTTCTAAGCATTGTTATGCTAGTTTTACTAATAATATAGAGATTACCGCTATATATGAAAATATATCAGATAATGATTTATTCATCGCTTTAAGTAATTATTCTATTCTTAAGATTAATAAAAATGAATTAATATCTAAATTAGGATATAATCTTTATGAAAGTAGTTTAGTTTATAATACTAAGTCAGGTAGTAGAATCAATGCAATGGTCTACATACCAGCATATAAAATTTTATATATGGCAGATAAATCTGGATATGTTTCGGCATACGATTTTAACAATAATACATATCATACTGCAGATATTACTTCTAGAGATTATTCTGAGGTTGATAAAACTAAATATGCTATTACTAAAGGCGATAATGCTATAGGAAATGTGTCAATAAATTGTATAACTACTGATGGAATTAATCTTATAGTAATGGGTGATTTTGGTAGAGTATCCAGTTGTTCATTATCTACATTCAAATGGACTCCATACAATACTGCAAATGAAAATATATCACAATATGATTCAAATATTTTCTTTAATGGAAGATACGTTGATGATGATGAAGCTATTAAAACTAATGGTAATATAATAAGTTTTATAAATTATAATAATGGTAAACTTATAGTATTTACCAATTTGGGTGAAATATTTAGTTGTAATCTCTCAACTGGGGTATGGACAAATTGTCTTGGTAAAATTGTTTTACATAATGGCTCAGGATTCGGTCCAGGTATATATGATGATGGGTCTGCTTCTAACAATAAATCTTTGAAAACAGTAATTCGTATTGGTACAGTTGCATTTGTAACTGGTGAATCTGGTAGAATATTTTCTATTGATTTGGTTAATGGTGGAATTACTGGTTATAAAGGATCTAACACAAATGTTTTAGTTGGTCCAGGTTATTTTTACACTGGTGAAGATATTGCTGAGAATACCGAGATAAATGCTATTGTTTCAGATAATAGAGGTAAGATTTTTATTTCAGGTTCTAATAATGTAGCTTTTACTTTCTCTATAGAAAATAATGAATTGCTTGTACCTACAACAAGTAAGTTATATTACATAGCTAGACGTCAAACTAGATTTGATTATTTATCTTCTTTATTGATACGCGTATCTAAAGGTGAATTGAGTGAAAAGACACCAATGTATCCACCGTCAGAAGATGATGAAATTTTTAATGCATATTATCAATCATCATCTTTTATTTTTAAAAATGGTAGATATGTTTGGAAAATAAATAACGCTTTAGATATTTGTTATGTATCTAATGATGGTGGATTATCATTTGATACTATAACAAATGTGCATAATGAAGAAGTTTTACCAATAACCGATGATTCAGGAACAATAGAATATGTTCAGTGTATGCCTAGGGGAATTGTTACTAAAAACGGTAACCTTTATGTTATAATGAACATAGGACGAGATAGAAATACTTATTTATTATATTCTCGTGGTAATGAACTTTATTGGTATAAATTTGAAAAATATTATAATCAAGAATCTATAGATTCTTTAAAATATGCTGGAATCACATCTAATAACAGCGATATATTTGCGGTTATGAATGATAATAATAGATATGATGTATATAATATTAGATCGGATAATTCAATAATACTAACTAATGAAACTTGTCGATTTATTTCATATAATGAAAGTTCTGGTAAAAAAATATTTATTAATATAGATGAAAATGATCCATATTGGTCTAAATTTTTTGATTATATCGATAATAAATTTGAAAATTATAATATAGATCTTAAGAATTTATGTTTTTATACAAATGAAAATGATATAATATTCTTAGTCGGTATTATAATTAATGAATCATATAAATTGCATATAATTGATTTTAATTACACAGACACATCATTATCTACTCTTTATAACATTTATGATTATGAAGTGGATCTAGATTATTGTGGTATAGATGTAAACGTTAATAATCCTGATAAATTCTTTTTCGAAGTAAACAATAAAGGTACTAATTCGGTATTGCTCATTAATGGATATAGAAATAATTGTTTCCTTAAAACCAAAGGAAGAAGTATATTAGTATCTATTAATCATAATAGATATGGTGAATATCTTGAGCATTCTGCTAAAGTAATAAATACATTTGATTCTTATGGAAGAATAATTGCTTTCGATAAAGAAGATAATAAAGTTTACATAGCACTATATAATACGTCATCTACGCTTATTGAGCATACTAATTCTATTCATTCATATAGAATATATGATACATTAAAGAATACTCCTATTCGAGCAATAAGTAATGCGTGGAGAAGTATTCAAGTTGAATTAGGAAATGGTTCAAATAATAATTTACCGAATGCTATTGCTATTAGATTAAAAATGAATAATACTAATGCATTAGAAACCGATGTAATATCCAAACAATATACATTAAGATATAGAGTTCTTATATCTGATATAACGAATGGTAAATTCATTTTATACGAAACAGAGAAATCTGTTGGTATGAGCAAGACAGATGATGAAACTAGAACAATTGAACCATTCTTAAGAGTATTGGCTATTGATGGATTTGAAGATGAGATCTTTGAATTATATACTTCAAAACTAGATAATAATCATAAAGTTATCGTACGTGATAATGGTGGTAACAATTCACTTAACGGTAACGTAAATTATTCTAGAGATTTTATGACATTTATTCAAAGATTTACTGGTTCAGATGTTGCCAAATATCAAATCAAAATAGAATGCTTAAATACTCTTCCTAGTGAAATAGATGCTAAATTCTATATAGAACCTTATTTCCAAGATGCAACCAATAAGGCGATCTTTAGAAACAATATAAAAACTAGTGAATATCTTACAGATATGTCACACGATAGTAACACAGATGCGACACAAAATATTAATTGTATTTTCGGTAAAAATATAGATGGTATTATTGCTGCTACTATTAAAGATAAGTTATCAGATGTTAAATATCCAATAATAACTAATAAAGATCATTTTGTTCAAAAAGAACAGAATGTTGAAAAAATAGGCATATATGCTGATACATATATGAGTATTTTAAGGTGTGATGGATTAGGAACATTTGATAAAATAAATTGTATTATAATGGCAGATAACACAAGTAATTATGTGATCGTTCCATTAAGTAAGAATAAAAAAGACTTAAGATACGTTTTTGATAATTTCGGTAGTAAAGTATTAAATGATAGATCTTTTGCTAAACTCGAATTTATTAGAAACGGACGAACTATCCATAAAATGCATAATCATTCTATATTTGCTAAAAATGTCGTTAATAATCCTGATTATTATATCGATTATGAAGGTAAGGGTCGTATAGTTGCTATTGAAGGAACTTTGGTAAATGAATTTGGTTTATTTGAATCTATATCATCTGTAGACGGTAATCAAAAACGAATAGGTCAAGTTTCTGAGATTCGCAATGGACTAAAATATAACAACACAGTATCAGCATATGATAATATTAAAAAGCGTAATGTTGGTTATGGTTATGACATAATTGATAGATATAGTATATTTGAATCTCCATATGATATGATTAAAGCATGGTGGATACCAGCTAAGGGTTATATTAATAATGGAAATGAAAGATTATTAAATCTTCAATTTGATGAAATAGAAACAAACATTATTGGTAAGAAATATAATAAAGATGAATATATTGAAAACTTTAATACTTCATCTAAGAAAACATATATTGGTGGTAAAAATCCTGTAAATAACGGAATTGTTTCTACTGCTAATGGTGCACATACTACTAGTGATTCTGTAGAAGCTTATACTGAATTAATAGATGAAAAATTCCCATTGGAAAATTGGAAAGGTTGGGAATGGGCTAAGATGTGTTTTATTCGTAAATGGCGAAAAGTATTCACAGATAAACACATTGAATATCTTTATGAAGTAGAAGCACCTTCTGCTGCTGAAAAAATAACAACAAACTCAGGTTCACGAGTAGATATAACAAATACCGTAACTTGTGCATTTACTTCAGTTCCTTATAATAATGAAGATTTTGCTAAATCTGAAGTGATTAGACTTAAAAACGCAATAAAACCTTCATTTGATAGACAACTGTATTATTACAGTGATGTACACGATAGGGAAGTAATAGATGAGCGAAGAGATACTTATGAAGGTATAAGTACTGAAACCTTTAAGCGAGCTTCTGCTTGGTATTATAAGAGTCATAGATGGTTAGTTATTCTTGACGAAAAACTCGTTGTTCGTCATGAAACTATTTTTGATGGAAATCCTGAAAAGGATTTATATCGCGAAAATAAGAACCTTGCTAGAATGTCGGATGCTGAATTCGATAGATTAATTAGCGATGAAAGTATTGTTACTAGAGAATGGCTTGTACGTTCTTCAACAGATTCAGTTAATACTGATAACGTCGAACTATTACACCATGATAGTAAATATGAACTCGATAATGGTGCCATTAAACCACATCAACTTGATGATATTAATGACTCACTTTCTGTTGAATGGAATAGATATTTTAACGAAGCTATGTATCCACCTACTGCTACAACAGAGGTTCGTACTATCGGTAATCGTATTATGGAAATCAATTTACCTCTCACATATGAGGTAGTTGATGCTGAGATTTCAAATGAATCTATGTCATACGATAATTCAGCTACATCTAAACCATCTTATACAAAAATAATTAGATATAAATTAGGTATAGATAAATTTGGTGATGAAAATAATTTATATGGAACTTATGTTAAATCTAGAGATTTATTGTATTCTGATGGATCTATAGTAAATAACGATGATTTGTTTGGATATTTAAATAATTGGAATGACACACCTCAACAAAGCTTAGATGTAATTCGTCTTAAGTTTGAAGGTTTACGTGAATCCATTATCCTCACAAATAACAATTACGTTGCACCACATAATAATAATACTCTATATAATACCACAGTTAATACTTATGATTATAATTATGGTGTAGGTGCAATAATTCCATACTATGAAGAAGATAATAAGTATTCTACAATTAAAACTGAACATAATATAAGTTTCAGAGTAAGACAATATTTGTCTGATTTAGGAAATAGACAAAATTCATCAAGATTTATAGACTATAAAGATTTTGTATACAATTATACAATTAAATCAGACTCAGACAATAAACCTGTATTAACATTAGTTGGACCTTCTCCTGATAAATCAGCTAATGGTGTTGCTACACTTGAACAGATTTCTGGTGATAGCAATGTTGCTTTATTGGAGAGATATTGTGGTAAATCGACACAGAAATATCTTTATAGTAAAAAATTTATATTCAAGATCAATAATCTAATTAAGAACAGTGGATATAATAATGTAACCAAAGAGTTGATTATTTGGTCAGTTAAAGATTCGAAATTTAGCACAACTTTATTGGAACAAATAAATCAATTACATATTGATAGTTCTGATAGATTCGATAGAAATGATTGGAAAACTTCGGTATATGCTGATAGATTCTCATTTATCACATTAAATAAAGACCAACATTATCCTAAGGCTCTTGAAGAATCTGGTGTAGTTGATAGAATTTTCATAAAGCAACTCTTTAGAAAAGAATTAAATACTGAAAAAGATATACAATGGAGTAGATATATTTCATTATACAATAAAACGGTTGCTACGTATCCAATTAAGTCTAATAATTTCTATCCACAGGAATATAACTATCTCGAGTTATTTAACAATAAATTGATACCTGAAATGGTGACTAAGAATATAGATTCTCGTTATTGTTGGGTACATCTTGTAAATGGTTCATTAAATAACAAGAATATGTTTGTAACTACAGATGATGACACAGGTTTATCATACAATGTATCCGGTGAATTCTGTTATCAATGGACAGATGGTTCTATAAAACGAATACAATTCACATTAGATGATAATATTACCCTTAGAGATTTGTATGAAAAAGGTTTCATAACAGAATACAGTGCAAGAACAGAAAGAATAGTTCGTCATGAAAATGATGATTATTTTGATAAGATTGTAACGATCACTGTTACTGGTGAAAATTTGGATAATAGAAATTCTTGGAGTAATAGTGTGAAATCGGCTACATTATTTGCCTCGGAAGTTCTTGAATATGCTGAGACAACAGATACTATTGGGAATAATACAGATATTGCTAGTACTTCAACTTGGTTACCTGGTGGAACAACTGCACCTGAAAGTAATAGTGGTATTGGTATGCAAGAACCATATGATGGAACGGGTGTTGAAAGAAATGAAACTTATACTGTAAGATATGATATGCTTAATATGCATCCTGAAGGATTATCTGAAGTAGGAACAGATATTGCTACAAGATATATTAACTATAATAAGAAACTTGTGGCTAATGATGGTTATAAACTTCCTAATACAATTAATGTATCTATCGGTACAACGGGTACAACTGAAAATTACATATATGATAGACGAGTTGTAAAAGATAGAGAATTTGTATATGATGTTGATACTGCGCTTAGAGTGTTAGTAAATTCACTAAATGGTGCATTAGGAATAGCAGATGTAGAAGATTGTATATTTGACGGATTCTCATTAGATGGTGAACATATTTTAACTAGTGCGGAAATAGATAATTATACAATACCTGCGTCGACATATTTTAGATTATATTTCATGTTTACTAGTATGAAAGAAGCAACTTTGACTATTGCTGGTGAAAATGTAACTGATAATATAACTATATATGCTAATGCTATTATAAAAGAATAAATATTAGGACTCTCCCTAACGGGAGAGTCCTAATTTATTTAAATATATACCTAGTTACCTATTCTCATATTTATAGAAACAATGTCGTTATCATCTAATGGTTTTGTCTTAGATGGATAGATCATTGCTTCTGTGGAAAAATGAGGAACATCAACATCAACATATCCGGAAATATCTATAAATGTTTTTAATTCTTTATCATATGTTATTACGTTTCCTTTTTCATCGGCGAACGATAGATATCTTGTATCGCCATTTTCTCTTGTTCCGTAACAAATTACTATAGGAAGAATTTTATTGTACAAAGGTATTTCATCATATGCTTTACTATATGTATATACTTCATTATCTATATTTATTTTAATTATAGAGTCTCTAATTATAGCTACACTATAGTTTCCTTTATAGTATGAAGTATCGTCTCTAAGCATCATGTTACTTTCCGATTCATTTAAGAACGCATAAACTTCACCAGATTGATCTATATTTGTATTCGAGAATAAAATTCTGAATTTAGAAGTATTTAATCTAGCAATAGCATTTACTTCAGCGACAATGTTTTTATCATTATCTTTGTGAATCAGATTTAACACTGTTTTTACGTTTTCAACGGAACGCAAAGCCAATGCATTAGTTTCACGAGTTATTTCTATATGAGATATATCATATTCATTTATAGGATATTCTGCATCAATAACTTCACCATTTATAGCTACACCGATATATCTGTTGTAGAATTCGGAGCAATTTTTAAGCACGTTAAAATATAAACCGAATTCACTATCGGTATTTTTACACATTCGATCGTTATCAGCATATACTACATCTTTGAAATTATTCAACAATTGTCTATCTAATTTATAGTTCGTTATGCTTTTTACAACGTGTTCGTCTGTTATATCATAAATCGTTCCGTTACAAATATTGCTTATAACAAATATTGGTTGAGTCGGATTACTTGGTATAAGATAAATATTATCACTTATATTGGCTATTTTTAATCCATCATCTGATGATAAACCGACTGTTTCAATAGTATATTTATTAACTATAAATCTATTGGAATTAGATAATACACATACGTATACAAACGGTATATTTATAATAGCGACATGTCTATTTTGAACTTTCACAATTTTACAATCGGATGAAGAATCGATTGATGTTATTTCAGTATTATTGTTTATGAGTTCAATTTCATCATCACTATTTATATTATCGATATTTTCAATTGTTCCTGATATTTTTAAAGAATAACTGTTGATTTTATCGGCATTTGATACGGTTATGAAATGACCGTATCTAGTGTATCCCAATACTTCATCATATTCTAATGGTGTATCGATAAATTCAGTTTTATATTTTTCAGAAAAATCAACATCTGTATTGAATTTTTTGATAAGAACATCGTTGTTTATATCGAATATAGCAATTATTCCAGTACTCCAATTAGAATCTGGATTTTCAATATTGTCACGCTTATAATATCTTAATTCCAAATTTTCAGAAATATTTATTTTAAATATTAAATGATTTTGGTAATCGTCATCGATATCACGCGTGTCATTTACAAATACTATATTTCCAATATTTTCATCGAATGTTCTGTCGTCGTATGTGAAATCTATTAATGGTTTTTCATCAACACATTTTTCATTTATGACATCATTAGTAAGATATCTGAGATTGATGATATTATTTCGGTTTTCATCAATGTCAAAACATAATACGTTTTTGTTTCCATCATCGATAATTATACCAAAATTATTCTTATAAATAACGATATCTGTTTCTTTAATTTTTATATCTGTTTTAGAAATAAATACTAGATTGTTTATTTCATTAGAATAAATATCACCATCAAATTTTCCTAAAGAATATGTAGACTCTCCTTCTTTATGAATTAATGCATAGAAGTGTCTAAAATATTTAGATGTATGAATAATTTTGTCTAAAATATAACCATCGGTGTTACATTGTTTAGAAATCAATACGTTATCAGAAGTATCAAATAATAAATAACTAGAATCATCATTACCGATTAAAATATCTTTTTTGTATGGTAATTTTATACACAATTCATTGTGTTTAATTTTATCGTTGATTATAGTATTTATTTCTCCAGTGGTGTTATTTATGGTAAATATTTTTCCATCAGATATAATACAATAATAATATTCATCATTGTATTCATATACAAATTTGTTTCCATCGAGATTAAAATCCGTGTTTTCTTCACTAATATCTACTGGTACGAATTTTATGATTTCGTGTGTTTCTTTATCATATGTATAGATCATAAGAACACCATCAGTATTGTTATGTATAGAAACAATTACGTTATTTTCGTTAATAGCGTTTTTATCGAAACAATAATGATTGCTGTCTATAGAGTTTGTGTTGCTAAATTCTATACATCGTTTAAGATCTATTATATTTGAACTTCGTATTAAGATATCGGATTCGTTTAAATTATTTATATCTGTATTAAAATCTTTAGATATTTTAGAAATATTTCCAGTAAAAGGATTTAAATAAACTACTGTAACATTTCCTATATAATCAAAAAGATATAAATTAAATCCAACTACTATAAATTTATTTATGTGAAATGATAAATTTGTTTCAGATATTAATTTATCATTTTTAAATAACTGAAGTATTTTATCATTATTTTCTGATATTTTTCCAAATAATAAATCGTTATCATCAATAACGTTGATTAAAGTGTATTGATTTGAATTTGGAAGATTTTTATCTGTAATATTGATATCATTTTCAACCGATGTAAATATTTTAGAACAATCGTTGTTATATTTAATGCAAACGCTGTTTTTATTTATTATAACAATTTGATTTATAGATAAAGGTTCAGCATTATCATCAATACATATATCAGATTTACTTATTGATTTAATTGTTTTATCATCAAGATTTATATTATATATAAATAATGTACCATTATTTGCATTATCAACAATAGCCAATATCAATTCATTATCACATATTTCTAATTTAATTTTTTCTATAGCAACATCATCTTCGATATTTGATATTAATTCTTCTATATCAGTTATCAAATCTTTACAATATACTACATATCCTGTTTCTGAATCAGAAACGTAATATGCTTTATTTTTATTGGAAGTTATTGCATGGATATGGCGTTTTATATTGAAATTGTTTTTTCTTACACCGAAAGAATTATCAAAATCGTTATCAGGGAATATTCTATAAATGTCACCATTTTTGTTTTCTATATAGATAAAACCATTATTATTCAATTTAAACGTTTGTACATCATTGGCTTTAGTTTTATTTAAAGAAACTGTTTTATAGAAATCGGATATAGCGATAGTTTCATTTGAACTACCATAATTATTGATGTGTATGTACATCGTGTATATAGCATTATCATCTTTTAAAATTGACAGATTTGCTTTAGTATAATTTACATTGGAAGATGATTTATTTTTAATAGAATTAAATACTTCATCATATATATCGAATGCAAATATAGGATGTTTATTCCTATCGGAACCCTCAAATATCAGATGGTCATCTAATGGTGTTCTAGTTATTTCATTCCATGAATCAGTAGTAGAATTATAACATAGAACAATTATGGTGTTTCTAGAATAAGAATAAGTGATTACTCCTAAATTGTTGTTGAAAGCAACCATACCTATTATTCTAGTTCTTTCAATAGAGAATATTTCAGGTAATTCCGCAATACTAGCTAATGTATTATTGTTAAGATTAACTTTATGGATTTGGCTATCAATGATGTTGTCTTCTGCATCGACATTTGCTACAAACAAAATGTTATTTTCTTTGTCTAATGCATATTTTCCGAATGTAGGATATATGAATCCATTGATATTAGGATAGATGTCACTGATTACACACTTGAAATCCATTGATTCATAATCAACACATTCGATAACTACTTTTTTATTGTATGGTCTTACTGATGAAGATGAAATTATTTCTTCAGTCGCGCCTAATATGGTGTTTTCACATACTGTAAAATGACTTAATTCTACAGGAAGTTCTAATCCGGTTTTCCATATATGACGCTTTACATCATATAAATCAATTGTTCTTGTTATAGGTGTACCTATACTTTGCTTTCCACCAAATACAGCAAATATTTCGTTTCCATTAACGTTGAAAATTGTAAACGTAGGATTAAATCTGTTATCTCTAGTATTTTCAAGTTTGTTGATTTTGATTTCAGCAGAGAATGATATAAAAGCTTCATCTATGATATCACTAATAAGAACTTTGAGTGTTCCATTTGAGCCAAAAGAATATAATTTATTTTTTCTAGATATTATTATAGGATTATATTCTGAGATGTCGTTATTTATTAGTGCGCGTTTTAAATTATTATCATTTAGATCTAATTTATAAATGTCGTTAGTATTAGCATTTCCAATAGATCCTTTTGTGAAATACAAAATGTTATCAACGTTGATAATATCTCCGAAAAGAGAATCTTTACTATTAGGAATAGTGTAAAGAGTAGAATAACTGTTATCAGACATATCTAATACATCTATTCTATTATCTTTATTGACATTGTATACGTTGAAATATTTTTTATTCTTAAAGCTAACGGATTTTATAATTTTTGAATTAATAACATCGTCATCAGGTAAATTGAAAATATTATCCGTTATTGCTATTTGTGAAATGTTTCCATCATTTAATGCTAATTTAATTCCATTATTATAATTCATGTAATACACGTCATTATTATTAATGAATGCGTAGATATTTTTAGTACCATTAACGATATTAAGACTAAAATATTCAGCGTTATCGTCTTCTAATTTATATACTATAATATCCATTTGTTGTCGCACTTGTGTTATAGTCGAAATGTATAATGAATTATTATTAAATAGAATATTTAAATCGAGTATAATTACTGAGTTTGTATTCTCGAAAGTTTTTATTACTATAGGTTTAGCTGAAGGATCATCTAATTCATATTTCATCAATATAATACGACTTGTATCTATAGAATTAACTGCTAGATATACTGTGTTTTTATTTCTACACGTTGCTATTTTATCGTATTTAAATTTACCCTCAATAGGAATTATATTTAACACATCTTTCATATTTCCAGAAATAACACTAGATGCTTCTATTCCTTTTTTACGTTCAAAATATCTTGGAGCAGGTATTAAACTCATTGAATCTAATGAAAGATAATCTGTGACCCTTACAGTATCTCCACCTACAAATCCTAATAAATTTCCTATATGTAATATTGTTGTATTGGATGGTTTTTTATTATATTTTCTCCACGCAGAGAAATCACCATTACTGAGTAATGGAGCATGTGATGCACCGTTACCTATATCATGATATATCGCATGAAATTCTGTATATATAATATTATCTAATGAGTTAATATAAAGGATAAAATTATCAAGACAGTAAATTATACTTTCTTTATATTCAGAATAAATTGATATATTTGTAAATAAATCGTTTTGTACATCAGAAAATCTACCATTAGAATATAATGAACTTAATTCGAGTTCTGTTCCACATAATACACTTTCGTTATTTGACAAAATCGTATCAGTTTCAGTATCTAAAATATATCTAGTTAACACGTATCCTTTGTATTCTGATTGTATTACCTGAGGTACACAACTGAATAAATGTATCTTTTTTTCTTTAGTATCATTTACTAATGCCACTAAATTTATATCTGATGATGGAAGTTTTGATTCTTCATCTTCAGTAAGATTATCGATACTAACGATATCTAAACGACTTTCTTCAAACGTAATTATATATGTTTTATTAATACGTTTGTTGCTCATCACATATAGACCCGTGTCTTCATTTTTATTGATAACAGAAGCTTTTGGATGTACGATATATATTTTTCCATTATTTGCAACTGGATAAAAGTCACTATTATTATTGAGTATAGTAGACGAGTTGTCTAAAGGTAATGTTTTGGTTGAAGTAGAAATCCACGTATCCTCTAAAGTATCAAATATACTATAATATGTTTTTCTTTCTTCAACAGGATCATTCATGTGAGGTACGCTTGCACCGCCAATACAATAAATATATCGTTCATCTTTACATAATTTTGCTTTATACAAGTATAATTCTTTATCTGGTAAAGGAAGATTCTTAATTTCACCAGTTAAAAGATTTACCTTTTTGTAAACTGGGTAGTATCCTGCTTCTCTATCTAGACGTACACCTAAAATATAAGCATAGTTATCTTTCTGAATAATTGGAACATCTTTAAATCCTTCTTTATTTAAAATTAAATCGATGTTCGGATAAGGTAAATCTTTAAAAGGATTATCAAAAATAGAATTAGCAATAATTGAACTATTTTCACTGTTCCATTTTTTTAATACCAAATTATAAGAATTTATTTCTTTTTTAGATACAACAATAATGTTGTTTTTATCTGCTTTACTTATATCTATTATCTCATCATTGAATCTTAGGCAAGTTTTGATGTATATAATATTATCAGAATTAATATCGTATATAGCTATACTTCCATTGACACCACCGATATAAATAAATTCGTTTTCATGTTTAACGAAAGAAACTTTTTCTCTTATGATATCGTCGTTATTAAAAGCGTTTAATATTTTTACATCTGAAATCTTTTCTTCTGGGGAGTTAACTAGTACTATAAATTTTCCTTCTTCCGTACCAATATAATATAAATATTTTCCATCTTTTTCAGATCTAGTAACAGATGTAATATGATCACTTGTATTTAAATAATCGTGTGTATCACTATCGTTAGCAGATTTTTTAAAATCAAATGTGTATATATTTTCCATTTGATAGTCTTTGAAATTTATTATTCTTATTTTATCATCTTTACAGAAATATACAATATAATCATCAGTGTTATCACCCAATATATTTCCAAATTCAGTGAAAGTAAATAAAACATCAAAATCTACTGAACTTCTAGCAAATGCAGCATTAAAATAAACGTCTAATTCTTCAGGAGTGTTAAAATCTATATTGAGAATAGTATCCATGAGTACATTAGTTTTTCTAACTGCTGGTATATTTGGATGATCTTTAGAAATAGAAGTGAGATAATCACTGGCATTATTCACGTATTCTTGATATCTTTTTACTGTTTTAGCTTTTTCGTATTTATTCTGATTAATATCAAATATATATTCGGTTATATCAAATGTACCAGTGATATTATCATATACACCAATATCTTGGATTATAATAGCACCCATGCTATCGGCTTGATTATCAATAAAGAAACCGCCATTGATGTTATATTTTCCTTTAGAACGAATGGTTGTTTTAATATTGAATGGAACTTTTTCTATATTAGTAGCACTATCGATTATTTGTTTTCTTAAATTATCAATGTATCTTTTAATATTTTCTTTTGATGTATTTAAGAGATTTGATCCGAAACGTATCGGTTTAAGATTTGGTGCAATTTCCATGTTTATAGTGGAAGCAGGTTCCATACCGATAATGATTTGTTCTCCATCATTGGTAGGATACATGATCAGAGTTTGTGCACGAGATAACACAGCAACATTATTCATAACAACATCATTGAAATCAACAAATTCGATGTTATTAGTGTCGTGACTTATAGTAGTATCTTTTAAAGATAGAACTATATCGGTATAAACTCGATTATCGCTAAAATAATTTACACTCTTTTTATTTCCAGTTATAGGATCTGATACAATAGATAGTGTTTTTTTATTTTCACCAATTAAAGTTCCTTTTCCCTCAGCATAACTTATATCGATAAATTCACCATCACCTACAGGTATAAGTCTAAAAGGAGATAAAGATGCTATGAAAAGATATACGTAATTATTATCGAATGAATATTTAAAAGTTATGGTTGGACCACCTTTAGCATCAACATTTGCATCAAGATCGATATTGTTATTTACGGTATCTCCGATAGATTCATATTTTCCACATAATCTTAAAGGAAGTTCTTCCATCGTATCGGTATCTCTAATAATAGAACATCCTGTGAATAAAAGACGTCCTATAAATTGTTTATTTAATACGACTGGTTTATATATTTCTGAGCCAAAAGCATTTAATTGGGTGTAATTTAATATAAAATCAAAAGAACGAATATTGTGACTTCGGTCAAATCTTAACACCTTATAGACACACCCTTCTTCAGATTTGATTTTATTTATATAATCGACATCAAACATTGAAGGCGATTGATTTTTATTAAATTTGACTTCTTTATTACTAAATAAAGTACTTTCTAAATACTTAAAATTATTAGAACCTCTATCGATAATATTTTTATTTTTATCTAATAAAAGTCTATGTGATTTAGAGCCAAATTTACTAGCTTTAGATAATACTTCCGAATTCGCTCCTTCATAATCTGCAGCAATTGGAGTATTTACATAGTATTTATTTACATTATTTGAAGAATCACTCATGTTTTTCTCCTTAAAATGATAGTTTATTAATTGATATGCATTATAATGTTTTTCTTATTAAAAACGGTTAATTTTCTTTAAAAATATGAGCGGGAATTGCCCCGCTCATATTATGAAATTATTCGAAACCTTCATTATCATGTATTTTATTATTTGCGATTCCTGTTTCTTTTTGTATTTCATTACCAAATCTTTTATCTAGGAAATCTTTTCTATATTGCATATGTAATAATTTGACATCGTTTTCATTATTTATGGTTATTTTTTTACGATTTTCAAAATCTTGAAATTCTACCTTGCCTTTATGATGAATATTTATAGGTTTATTCATGCTAGATTTGATAGTTGATGAATCGATTTTATCTTTTGCCTTGAGATATAAATCATATATTTCATCAACCTTTTGCACTTCTAATCTAGCTCCATAATTTTTATATAACGGTTTTACTGTTTTATTTTGTATCAAATCGTTATAATATTTATCGAAATCTTCCTCTTTAGGAGCACGATTTAATGATCTAGCATCAGCATTAGCTAATTCACCAGCATAAGTTTTACACATTTTGTCAAATTCATCATAATTTATTTTTCGTTTTAATTTATCTTCTACTTGTTTAACCGCTTGAGCAAACACAGGATTAGCATATTCTTTAGTTAATTCAAAATTTTTAATTTTTTGTTGATTTTCATATTCTGTTTGGGCTTGTTCAGGAGTTATAAGTATCATTTGTTTATCAGTTTCATAAGTTGATGTATCTGTAACATGATTTAATTTTATTTTAGTTTTTTCATCAATTTTGTTATCAGTCGTTTTATCTGTGTTTTTTATTTCAAGTTTTTTCTTTTGTTCTATGTTTTTAGTGTATTCATAATCATCATCGTCTTTGTAATAATTTTCTTCATCGTTATACAAACTCATTTATATTCCTCCTATGAAAATATGGAAGGTGGAACTATTTTTATCTGTTGTGCAGAAGCTTTATCTTTATTAACAGTAACATATAATGGCGCGGGTATTCCGAATATATCAATTGCTAATGTCACTTCGCCCGTAGACCAATCTGTCTTTTTAGTATCTATATATGCGGAGCAGTTAACTTCGCTCCATCTGTTCAATTCTGTATTTAAAGAATTAACCAATTGTTCTATATTATCTTCTTCACAAAATGGAAATTGTAAGAGAATATCTTTACAACCCATATCAGGTATTATAGTATTGGAACCTTTTTCCATATTTAAGAGAGTAACTATTGGTATGATTAGAGAGTTATATTTAAGAAAATCGTATTCTGTTATTTTCTTAAAATCTCCACTAATACCGAATTCTGGTATAAAATCTACAACTTTAGTTGTAGCAGTTTTATTACTCATAATAATACCTCTTTTCATAAAAATGTTTCAAATTTAACATAATGATATTTTATTTATTTTTATAAATAAAAATGATTGATATATTATATTATAGAATAGAAAACTTAAGTATGTTATAAATAATAGAAGGAAGTGTAATAATGCAACAGAATAAAGAATACACAGCTGAATCATTCGAATCTCACGAAGGTTTGGATGGTATTAGAACTAGACCAACTGTATACATTGGTTCTATTGGTAAAGAAGGTGTATACCGACTATTTCTAGAAGGTTTAGGAAATGAAATTGATGAATTTAATGCTGGACGATTAAACGAGATTAAGATAGATGTAGATTCTACAGGAAAAACACACTTTATAATTGAAGATCATGCGTTAGGTATTCCTATTGAAGTATTTCATGATGCCTTGGTAAAAGTCCATACCGGAGGCAAATTCGGTAAATCTACATATGATTATAGTATCGGTTTGAATGGATTGGGTCTGAAATGTATTAATGCTCTTTCTGAGAAGTTTATAGTTGACACGGTATATCGAGGAAAGCATGGACATTTTGAATCGGAAAAATCCATAGAGAAAGTATTCTGGATAAAAGATGAACCTAAATCTCTTACTGGTACACGAGTGGAATGGATACCGGATATTGAAGTACTTGAAGAATTAGGAGCAGATTTTAATAAGTATTCTAATATGATGGATATGAATGTTTATATAAATGCCGGTTTAAAGATTTTATTAAACTGGGATAATAAACATTTTGAATATTATCATCCTGAAGGATTATTAGGATATTTTTCAAATGTGGTTGTTAAGAAAAATAAATTCCATATTGTGTCACGACCGTTAACTTTTGCAAATTCACAACAGATACCTCATCCTACTAAACCGGATAAATTTATTAACATGAATTATTCTGTGTTCTTTTCATGGGCAGAGAATGGACATGGAGAATATATTGAATCATATGTCAATGGTCTTAGAACTATAAATGGTGGTTCTCATGTTACTGGTGTCCATATGGCTATCACTAAGGCTATAAAGGATTATATTAATAAGAATAACTTATTACCTAAGAATGCTAAATTTGATATTGATGGTAATGACGTTAGAGATACATTAGTTCTTATAGTATCAGCTAAACACTCTGCACCAAAATACACAACCCAAGTAAAAGATGCTATGGATAATAGTGACATCATGTTTTTCGCATCATCGTCATTATATCCATTATTACAAACTTGGTTAGCCAATAATAAGAAAGAAGCAGATAATATTTGTAAACTTGTTATACGTAGTGCTAAAGCTAGACAAGCCGCAAAAGATGCTAAAGACAATATCATAAAAGCGTCGGCTGGTAAGATAACATTTGGTTCAATTAATCCGAAAAAATTCGCTGGATGCAGTAGTAAGAATCCTGAAGAAAGTGAAATGATTATAGTAGAAGGAGATTCTGCTTTCGGAAGTGTAAAACCTGCTAGAAACACACAGTATCAAGCCGTATTTGCGGTACGCGGTAAAGGTCAGAATGTTTGGGGACAACATATTGCTAAATTATCAGAAGAACACCAGATGATGACAGAAGCATTAGGATGTGGTCTTGGTGAAAACTTTAACATTAATCGTTTAAGATTCCATACTATTATTCTCGGTGCTGATGCCGATGCCGATGGAGCAAACATTAGACTCTTGTTAACAGGATTCTTCTATAGATACATGCCAGAAATTATAGAAAAAGGATATCTGTATGAAGCTCTTCCACCATTGTTCCAAATACGAGTGGGTAAAGGAAAAGATTCTACAACGTTGTATCTTCCTGATCAAAAATCATTTGATGACGTAGTAGCTTATACTGCTAGTGAAGCTTTTGAAGCTGAAAATATAAGAACGAAAAAGAAATTATCTAAAGACCTTATTAAAGTTTATGTAAATAAACTTAGAGGATTTAAATCATTTATAGAATCGTTCTCACCACACACAGGTTTAAGTCCAGAATTACTAGAATACATTGTTAGATATTATTCAGATATTGTTGTTGGAAACTTTAAAGGTTTAAACGCTCTCGATTATGATTGTTCTATACTCTCACAGGGAAAAGATCATCTTCATATCAATATAGATAGAGGATATGAACATTATTTCTGTATCCTTGATAATAATTTCTATTGGAACGTATATAAACCTATAGCCAACAGATTAGCAGATATTAGATTAATGGATATAGTATTTATTGGTAAAAATACTGGTACTAAATATGGTGGAAATAGCTACAGAAATGCTCAATTTATTGAAGGATTATTGATCAATAATAATACTTCTGTATCACGTATTAAAGGTCTTGGTGAATCTGACCCAGCAGACGTTAGAAATTATCTGTTGAATAAAAATACACGTAATATCAGACGTATTACTATAAAAGATGCTGAAGTTGCTGCTAGAACTTTAGATTATTGTCTTGGTAAAGATATTGAGACAAGAAAGAAGTTCTGTATGACAGGATCAACCGATGCTAATGCATAGAAAAAATAACAGCACTTTAAATGGTGCTGTTATTTTTTAATTATTTTTTAACTTATTTATGAATTTATAAATAAATTTTAAGGAGAAAAATATGTTACTACGCGAATCGCATGATTGTAAAAAATGCGCACATACTAAAGAATATCTTGATATTAAAATAGATGGAGAAGACATCGAAGTTTATGAAAAAATTAATACTAAATTGTTTACCGCTAGACAAGCTTGTCAACCAAATACTTTAGATACATTAACAAATCTTACTGATAAAGAAAAAGAAGAATATTTTGAAAAAGCTTTTAATAATCTGGAAGAAGCTAAAGCTGTTGAGATTGAATGGTGGACACATGTAAAACATAAATATAATCTTTTCACAGATAAAATATTTGTAGATATAGATAATAGTAGATTTTATGTTTGTAAAGATTCTTGTGGAAAATTTCAAATAAACTTTAAATCTAAGGAAAATGTAAATGTCTAAAATTAATTTACGTTTATTTAGAAAGATAGATAATAGAGTTTATTCTTTAAGTTTAAATAAAGATAATAATAAAAAAGTTGATTTAGAGATCACCCCTAATTCTTCAGGATGTTACATATTAAGGGTAGTTTCACATTTATATGATAAAAGGTTCAATACCAGTTCATCACATAAATCTTCAGTTAATTCTTATTTTTTCAATATGGATGAAGTTAAGAAAAATTATCCAAATTTATTTCATAATGATGAAAATAATAAAATTGAAAAAAATAAATATAAAAAATTAGTATCTATATATTCTAATATGGTACTAAATGATATTTTATGTGTAATAGATGAACAGAGTGTAAAATATGTTATGCAAGATGAGATTTTTAAAAAGATAATATATGATATTGGTAAAATAATTGATACGATGGTAGTATATAGTTTGTTAAAAGATTTAACTGATTCATATTTTAAAAGTATAAAATATCGTATTACTGAATCTGAATATAATCAATATGTTGCTGAAACTTATCGAAATATGCACGTTATTATGCCAATAGACGGTAATATCAAAAACTCTAATGCGAGTAATTTGATTCTTGTCGATAATTTCGATATGTATTCATATGATGAAGTTTATAATCATATAGTTAATACATATTCTAAAGAAGAAATTAAGTTATCTTGTTCATCCCAACATTCTGGAAATATGAAAATATTGTCATGAATAAATTAACTGGAGGCATTTGCCTCCAGTTAATTATTTATATAGTTATATCTTCGGTTATACCTACACTATGAAGAATAGTGTATTTGTTAGAAGATTTTCTAATTATTTTGTTACATATAAACGAATTTAGTAATTCGTCGCTTCCATTATAATTATTAACCGTCTTGGTTATAGATTTAAATTCTATATAATCCTCAGTAATGTTTAAACCATTAGATGTACAGATCACTAACTTATCATCTATAGTGTATATACAATCATAACAACTAGCAGTATTTAAACCCGATATAGTATTGTATTGATTGTAATATTGTACTCCATCATTATTTTTAAGACTAGAAGTAATCGTTTTTCCAGAAGAAATAAGTGTTTTTATATTTTTTACAACACTTAAACCGCTCATTGATACTATCGCTAAAATATCATTGTGTGTATCATATGCTACACCATTGATATATATTGATGGAAGAAGTAAGTTTAAACCAGGTATTTCCTTAACAGTTCTAATATCATCGTTTATGAATTTATCTACATCGAAATAATATATTCCTTTTGATGTACCGATAAATACTATTTCTTGCGGGGTATTTATAAGATTAGTCTTACTTTTACTTACACATACCTCAGTGAATTCAGGATCTATTGCGTTCCACATTTTTGCATCGGGTGAGAAAGCAATTCCTTTTTCAGTTAGGGCAAGATATCCTCTAAATACTTTATCAGATGTTTGGATTTTAACGATTTCATGAACTATATTATTAGGAAGACCATAACTTTTATCCATTAATAAAAAAGTTTCATCATAGATATTGTATAAAACTATTCCATTATTTGTGGCAATAAGAACATTTGATGTATCTATCATAATCATATCATTTATATAATACGATGGAAAAACATGTTCTTCATTTGAAGGATTTCTCCATTCAAACTCTTTATTAATAACAGAAGAATTATCGTTTATAACAATACCTTTTCCAGTTATACCGAAAATGGAATAATCTAATCCATCTTTCACTAATCCATATATACAAGAATCGATAGTTTTATCGGTTATAAGTTTAGTTTCTTCTTGTTCAGTTAGATCCGATCCTGAACCACTTCCATTAGTACTTAAGTTAGGATTATATAATGTATTCTTTATCAAATTAGAAAGGTTTTTATTTGATTTAGAAATAGTGTTATCGAGTTTAGCTGATGCTAACTCGTATTCGTTGAGTTCTTCAGTTGCCTTTTCTTTAATAGCACTCAATCTAGAAGTTATATTGTTGATATAGTCATCGTTGTTTTTACCAATAACTTCTAGTTGAGATATCTTATCAAGAACAGGTCGGAGTTTATACTGTAGAACTTTATCAATCACTTTAGGATTTCTAGAAGTTTGCATAAATTCTCCTACCTTTTGTTACATATTATTTATTACAGAATTTAATAATGCATCTGCATCAGGTCTAGATTCATTATCAATTTCGCTATCAAAAATCATAGTTAAATCAATGTCTTGAACCGTGTGTAAATTAGTTCCAGTGTTTATTATTTCACCAAACATTGTACCGTCATAACGTTTAACCGACAACTTATTTTTATCATTAATTACGAGAGTTGATATTCTAGGAGTATCTGAATGAACTAATATATAACTATCATCATCGTATTTTGTCATTTTACTTATACTTGAACCATAAGCATGATCCAATGTAATTTTATCATAAATTTCATTATTTGATATGTTATACATTACAATTATATCTTTAGTAACACCTGAATATATTTTAATAGCGACATCGTCTTTGATTTCTTTAAATATGATAGGACTTTTCTTAAATTCATAGACACTAGTTCTATTATTTATAGAATCTCCATTATTATTTGGAACTATTGTGGCAATTTTATTGTTATCAATAGGTAAGATTATAGAATGTGATGAGTTTTCAGTTACAAATCTAGTATCTGATTTCATTACATTACCATTGAATATTGATAATTCTGAAGGTTCACTTCCTCGTAATAACATGCGATTTCCTGAAATAACAGCAGATGTACCAATACCTACTGCATCGTTTACATCTGTCTGTACCATCTCGTTATCAGTTCCTGTGAGTTTAGCATATCTAAAATATTTCCCAGAACCAAACGCAAATACTCTGTCTTTAAAATAAATAATTGTTCCATCGGTTGTTCCGTTGATTGGTCTAACCATAACGGTTATATTTTTAAGTTTAAATACATTTAACACAACTAATACGCTATTTTGAAGAGTATTGACTGATGTTATAAAATATTTTCCCTCCCAAGAACTGTTTAAAGGAACTGAGAGATGCATTATATTGCTTACAGTATTATATACTGGTTCTATAACATTAGACATGATTTTTTTGGTATTTAAGTTGTATCCTATTAAATTGAATATTATTGATTTTAGTTCATATGTTACAAAAACGAAATATACCGTTCCATCAGGATATGAATTAGCGGAAACAAATTCTCCTCTAAATGGGATATTATTATTGGAGAATGATTCAAAGTTTTTAGTTTTCTTATTGAATACTAAAATGTAACCGTCATCAGATAATTTATACAACTCATTATTAAATGTAAATTGTTTATTTACTGATAAATTTATTCCTGATTCCACATCATTGAGAGAACCTCTATATTCATTTTCTGGTCTTATAGATTTGACATAGTTTATTTGATCAAATGAATCTATTGCTAAAGAATAATAATAATTGTCATCTACAATAGAACGCAATATTCTATTATCGGTGTTCTTTCCAGCGATTTTTACAAAATCTTTATAGTTAGAACCGTCATATATAGTTACTTGTGTAGGATTAAATGATATTTCATTAAGATCTCCACCGATGACTATTAGGTTACCATATCTATCGAGATTAATAGTAGGTAAATATAAATCGTTTCCAACATTTGACAAATCATTCGCTTTATTACCAATATTATTTATATTAGTAACATATACTTCTTTTAGTATATCGTTAATTAAATTATAAGAACTTATTTTGATATTTGATATAGATGACGGACATGATACGAAATACAATGATTCATATTCATTAATGTATCTTATATCAAGGATATTATCTATAGGAACATCTGATGTTATATAATTAAGATTATTATTTATTAATTCATAAACGTTGGTATCTATAAGAACAAATATTCTGTTATCGCTTGTAGAAGCTTTTATATTAGAACCTTCTTCAACTCGAATATTTGGTATAAAATCGTATTCGTAATTATGAATGTTAAGTATATGAATTCCTTTTTGAATAGAATCTACTAAGTATAAATTATCGTTAGATGCAAAAATTCCAACAATATTTCCAAACAAATTTTCATAATTGAATTTTTTGAAATCGTTTGTTTTCTTAGATATCTGTGTGATTGATTTGAAAGAATACGTGAATACATATTTATCATTGTCACAGATATATGCACTATTCAATCTAGATAAATGTGATTCATCAAGAAGATGTATTATATCATTATTTTGGTTGTATTTATATAATCTATGTAAAATAAAACGTTCATTTCCTAATAAATATCGTATAGTAGATTCATCTATATGATAGATAGATGCTTCTGATGGTATATACACATCATCATAATTTACATTATCTTTGTAATAACGTATTTTATTATCGGTATTTATAGAAACTATTGTATTATTTATGATTTTACAATTAGTGTTTAACTCGTGATTTATATTTGAAGCTTGCAATTGACAACTGTGTATTAAGTTCCTAATATCTCCAGTTTCACTTAATTGATAATTTTCAATATTTGCATAATCTTCATTTTCAGAAAAAACATAAACATTTATAGTATCATTTGATAAAATATCGTATCCTATAATATTTGATACAAATTCTTTTTTAACAAAACTAACTTCTTTATTATCATCTATTGATTCAGCATCAATTCCACTGATTCTTATAAATTTATTGTGTTTTGAACTGTATATGCTATTATATTTTTCAGAGTAATATAAGAAATTATTGTTTATATATTCGTATGTATCTTCGTTTATTGAACGTTCTATTAAAACGTGTTTATCTATAAAATAAGACACTATTTTAAATAAAGTATTATTATCATTAAATAATAATATAGTGATAATATTATCTTTAGGTTGATATATTGTTGAAACTGAATTTATGCGTTTTATATTTTTAGAAATACTTAATTCATTTCCATCATTATCTATCTTTTTAACCACAAGTTTTGTACTGGTGAAATGAACTATGAATTGATTATTTTCAGCAAATACGAATTTATCGTTATTACCTATAGCTTTTAATGGAATATCGTTTTCTATTTTTTCTATTCTATTAGCTATATTGTGTAAAATCGTTTTATCATATGTGTATATGTATGTGCTATCTTTAGATTTTATTGACTTATAAGTATTATCGATAAGATATTCGTTATTCCCAATATCAAATACTTTGGATACTTTATTTTTACAATATGTTACAATATCGAAATACATCGGGTCATAAAGTATATTAGTATTTGTACTGATAGATTCCTCAAGAATTTCAAATTCATTTTCATCATTTATGCGAATCTTTTTAGTAATTAATTCTTTGTCGGTCTTTTTTAATATTTGGAGTATGAAAGTGTCTTCGTTTATAAATTCTGAAATATTTATAAAAATATCTTTTCTAACAGGATTTACATTATCAAGTAAAACTTGCTTTATGTTGTTATAATTGTTATCGATGTAAAGACATTCTTCGATTAAGTTGTTGTTATTGTATTTTAAATTTCGTTTCAATCGTATTTCTTTACTACCGCTTTTATTTTTAACAGTGGCTAATATATGGAATATATCATTCGCATTATATCCGCTTTCTTCTGTTTGATTAATTTCAACACTTTCGGTGTTTAAATCGAATTTAAAATCATCCGAATAATTTAATTCAGATATATAAATTGAACCGACAAGATAATCGCCATTATCATTCAATTCTGATAAATGTCTTATTTCATCTAAACCACAGAAAATAAGTTGTTGTTCATCGGTATCACCATATTCAAATCTGTCATCTGGTCCGTATTTAGCTTCCAGTATACAGTATTCACCAGAACGAATATCGTATCTTTCAATTTTATTGGTTCTAGAAAATTTACTAAGGTTATTATTATCATCGATAGCTGAACTACCGTTAGCATAACCGTTACCATGTATATCTCGTCTAATAAGACCACCAAATATATAAATATATCCGTTGTAATAATGACAGTATGGATATATTCTTGACAATATAGAACCGTGAAGGTTATCTGTACCTTTACTTAAAACTGCATATTCATTATATTGAGAATCATATACCACAATACCATTATGTACTGTAGTTTGAGGATTTATAGCTGAAGGATTGTATCCATTAATATAGAAGATATATTTTCCTACATTTACAGAACCGGCTCCATTAATATAGATACCACTTTTTAATTTGAAGTTGAATTCACCACTGTCTTTTGAAGTATTCTGTCCAGTGAAATCTTCATCATGACCATTAAAGAAGACACCGATATCATTAGCCCAACGTATACTTTTACTTGTTGTTTTAAAATATACGTCGTCTCCAAGTTCTTCTATTGATATAATAGGAGTATTAGATATTTCGCCTGCTTTAGCATATAATCTAGTTGCGGATCTATCTGTGTACTCTTCTATATTATCTTTCATTACACCATATATAGTAGTACCTGCTGGGATCATTGTACTATTAAGAGTTTCTTTATATTCCACAGGAATAAGATTAGCTTCTGAACGATCATAACTCCAACCAATAAATGAATAACCGTTCATAGAAGGTTTATTTACATTTTTTAACAATGTATCGGAATTAATTGTTCTTTCAACATATATGGTTCTAGAATAGTTCTCAATTGTATCACCCATATTAGATTCATAATAACCATTACCAGCATTGAATTCTGGGAGATATATACTATCTATACTACCATCCGCAAAAGCTATGGCAAGTAAATTGCCTTTATCAGCATACCCAACAGCAGTTATTAATGGAAGATTATCTGTTACATATTTCTGAGGTAATCTTGTTACGAGATTTATAACTGATCCAGAAACATTTATTTCGTTATCTATATTATAGTGAGATTTTCTTAGATCTTTCGCAAATAATTTATTATTTTTTACGAAGTAGAATGCATTATTTGCATATCCAAGAATGAAAACACCTTCACTTGAATTATTAACAGCATTTGTGAGTTCATCGTTAATATTAGAGATTCCAACACCTAATTTAGTAAGATATATGTAATTTTTAGTAGTATCATAAACTGTTGTGTATTCATTACATATGATGCGTTTTATTTCTACATCTATAAAATCATTATCGTTTTTTATTGGTATTCTATATATTTGATTGTTTGATGTTTGCAAACTGATGATTAATTTATCATCTATGTAATTGTGATTCAACGTTATATATTTGTCAAAATTAAAGTTTAAATTTCTAATACTAATATTACATCTTTCAGAACTAGCATTATTGAAATCATTATCTGTATGATAGATTTGACTTATTGAACTAACGTTATTTCCAGATATTTCGTCAATTACATATAGATTATTGTTAAACCAACCAAGAACAAATTCAATTTTCTGAATAGTAGAGACATATCTAGATATTGTATTTTCGGATAAACTGTAATACCTAAGTTTTTCATCGTTTCCATATACTGCGATATAAATTCTGTCATTAAAGTCATAGCACATAGAAACGCATGGTTTATCTGTATTTCTGGTTATGAAATCACTTAAATCTTTACATATGTGTATTTTAGCACTAGTGAGATTTACTCTAATGAGTTTTTTATTTTTTGAAACGAAATAAAAATTATTATCAATATTAATTACGTTTGAAATTGGTTTAAGACCATTGAATGATTCTAATAATACACCTTCAGAACCACCACTTATATCGTATCTAGCAATATTTCTAGTGCTATCATTTACTACATATGTAAGAACATCATTTTTAACGCTATATACCGTAGTTAAATCTTTACAATTTTCGTTTGATATATAAGGTGATGTGGGTATAGAAATTGTATTATCAAGAATATTTAATTTAATTATTTTACCAGAAGTAAAGAGAATAATTATATAATTCCTTAGTTTCTGTGTGCCTCTAACCATAGTAACGATTTCACCATCGTTTCGATTATAAGGAATATTTACACTAGAAATACCAGGAGCATCTTTACCATAATCTATACCATTTGGTGTAGTAAATGAACCTGTATTAATATCAACAGATGCTATTTTCCCACCACTAGCAGCAACTACCATGATAGGATTTTTATTATCTTCATTTAAAATAATAGATTGTTTAATAGTTAAAGATAATTCATCTTCAAATAATCTACCATTATTAGCATCATCGTAAGCAAATGTATTATCGACATTGAATACATTTGAGATCATGGCATCATTCAAGAATCCTTCATTATTTCTAAAAAGAATACCCGGATATAAAACATTACCTAATTTAATATATTTCTTTTCAAGAGAATTAATATCAAACATTTTATCGAATGTTAAGAGAACGCTACCAAATGTTTTATTAGTATCAGGTCGAGTAAATAATACGCTTTCGATAGGAATATCGTGACCATCTATGATGATTCGACCAAAACTTTTAATCTGTGTATTAAATGGGATTCCTGATTTATATAAAGCTGTCCAAAGAATTTCACCTGTAGAATAAAAATCTTTTCCAGAAATACTAATTTCAGAGTTTTCAGGAACAGTATCGCTAATTTCAGGTTTAATTTCGACTTTAACTAATTTAGATTTACCGAATTCTACATTTTTAACTATATCGATACCAGAATTAGGTTCAAGACCATTGTCTAATGGCCTATCATATTCTTTATTTGTTAATGTTGTTGATTCGATAACATATGCATTTTTATTAGGATTAATACATTTTATTAACGGTTTAATAATTCCATTCAATTTATGATATCCGAATACAATAGTCACATCGTTGTGAATATAATAATCCAGCATATTAGCAGTATAATTGAAATTTGTACCAAGATTATCACTCTTAGTCCAAGTCGAATTATCAAATGCATATAATGTGTCAGTAAATAATCCATTCAATGTATTTTCGGAATTATCATCTGATGCTTTACAACAAATGTTGACTTTGTTATATTTGTTGTAAAATCTTAAAACATTTTTGTTACTCATTTCATTATTTTTATTATGAATAAAGAATGAAATAGAGTCAACGTTTTTTCGAGTATAAACGTTTAACGTGTTGTTAATATATCCGTCATCTATTATCTTTAAAGTTCCATTACTTAATAAAATGAGAATATGTATTTTTTCATTCGCAGCAATAGTTTTTATTTCTTTTATACCGCTATAACTATAACTGAAATTTGATTTTTCCACAACAGTATATTCCATACGAGTATAAGTTTTATCATCTATAGTTAAAGCGATTGCATTAAGTTCATTTTTATTAGCAGTAAATACGGTATTGAAGACTTTAATAACGGGTTGATTATTTATTTCTTCAATAGTAATACCGAAAGAATTATCTTCACTGTTGCTAGATTGGATAGTAGCCTTTCCGAGAGAAGCACATGAAGTAATATCTTTAGTAAATGATGATGGATTAGGATCATTTATATTTATAGTCCATAATTCGATTCTATTATTTACTCCTGAAATAAAGAGATATAAAATATCATTTAAAATAAAAGGTTTAAATAACAATTTATTATTGTTCGTTAATTCATCATAGAACAATTTAGGAGCAAATTTCGAAATGCTAAAATTATCAGGGTCAAATTTAAATGGAACAATATGACCATAATAATCGACAAATATAAGAAAATATTTTCCTAAATCTGTACAATATAATAAATTTGAACAAATTTGTTCAATTTCATTATCAGTAAGTCGTTCTATTTCATCAGGATCGGTTTCAGTTCCATCTAATCCGGCAAAACCAGGATTGATTGCCGTGGTGTGAGGATTTTTAAGAGAAGATAATAGATCTTTAGGTTCTTTTAAAATGAAATTTCCGCCGTCGGAATCATAGACAGTAATAAAATTATTACCTATAAATAACATTTTTTCACTTAAAGAATCTTGAATTGGTCTAATAGCCATGTCACGGACACTTGCATCTGAATAATAGTCATATATCAATCTGTCCGAATCAGGATATAATAAAGATTTTTTCTTTGTAGCATTATAACGGCTATCTATTCTACCTACTACAGCGTTTTTGCTGCTAGCGTGTAATTCACCTATTTCTTCATAATTATTATTATCTTGAAAAAAGCCGTTATTCAATTCTTCAGAGACATAATTACCCATATGATTATCTCCATAAATTAATATTCATTTAAATTGACAGCACGTATTTTAATCTGAACTTCTCCATCTACATTTTCTATACTTAATAAATTAGATGAAAGATAGAAATGTGTGTCCGAACCATCAGCGTTGCTAATTGTTCTTTCAATTCCATTAACTTTAACAGATATCAAATCACTATATCTATTATCGTATATATTAGGGATTCCATAAGAATCACCTTTACCTTCCGGTATACCTAGTACAATATTTACAGTAGAACCAGTTTGTACTCTATAAAGAGTTTTAATGACGCCACCAAGATATTCATTATTATCATCGAATTGAGACAATATTTTATTCCCAGAAACATCATAACATTCGAGGTTATTTGAATTGATTGTTACTCCGAATGTCAGTAATCCTGCGTTAGCCATCTTTGTACAATTAGGTGAGAATACTAAGTTCTCACCAACTAAAAGATTTATACTTAAATCGAATTTGATAATACTAGTAAATTTATTATTAGTAGAATCATACACTAGTGCTAACACCATCTTGTTATTAATTTTATCGTAGAATGTTTTTATAGAGAAAGGTAAATCTTGATTGACAAAATAATCTGCGTCGAATACAACTGTTCTTTCTCCATTTTTGTTTTTATTAGATGAAGACACTATGCCTCTAAATGCATACAGGTCTCCGCTTATAATCACTTCAGCCAGGAAAGCAGGTATAGGTGTTCCGTTAGCTATAGGTTCCCATGAACAAAGTTTGATAACTTCACCCTGTTGAACACTAGGATCAATATTTATTGAAGTTGATCTGAAACCAATTCCTTCATCTACTTCCCTCAATACAGCGGTTTCATTCAAATTTACTTCGTATTTTTTATTATTTTTTCTTTCATCAGAATAAGGTGATTTTATACCAAACAAATTATATATTGCATCAAGTATTCGTAATTTATAACTCATTACTACATCGTATGTAATTGTTCGGTTTTGTATATTCACATTGATGCTTTGAATTACGCTTTGTATTTTAGAGTAAATTCTTTCTTCAGCAGCAAGTACTTTATTACTTTCATCTGATATAAGATTTATATAACGTTTAATCAAATCATGTAAAGTACTTTCTGTGATAGCAATTAAATTATTTAATTCCGCAGCAACATTTTCTTTTTGTCTTTGGATTTCAGAAGTGTTCCCACTAGTAGTATTGAGAAGACCATCCAATTCAGTGAGCATTGAACTTAACGATTTTTCAAATTCGTGCTCGGATATAAACATATCTCTTTCCGCTTTAGTTCGTTGGTCTAAATTAGGAAATTGAGAATATGTATTTATATTAGTATTATTTTCTAAACCCATAATTATCGTTTCCTTTTATCTATGATTTCGTTTATTTTATCAGTTTTCAAATATATTTCAATTTCATGACCTTTTAATATATCACCTTCATGAATAAATATATTCCAATCTTCATCCATGGTATAGAATTTGTCTTTGTCTAATATTCGTCCGTTTTCATATATGTAAAACTTAAAACACTCTAATCTTTCAGCTGGAGTTAAAAAGTTGAAAACTGTTTTTAGAGAATCATCTAAGACATCTTGAATATTAAAATAATCTTCTGGATTCATTATAGCGAATTCACTTCTTAAAGCAAAGTCAAATCCTTTTTCATATAGAGACGGTTCTCTATAAGCAATATCTTCATATCGTTTTATAACAGTTAATACATGATCGTTAAGATCATTATCGTTTACTGCGTCTAATTTTATAGCACTAGGCACTTCGAAGATATTTCCTTCACCATTAGGAACTAATTCAGGAAGTTTAATAGTATAATTTGTTGGTATATAAAATTGCACTTCTGCTGGAAATCGAACTAAAAAATTATCAGGAGCTTCCCCAGTTTTTTCACCTTCATCCATTTGAGGTTTTCCTGTGAGTCTAAAATCCACTTGCCTATAATGATATTTTAGTTCGAAGAAATTATCTTTTTCTTTATTATTTTTAAATACTGGATATATATCACCACCGCTTCCTTTTTTAAGGTATTCACTTAAACCGTTCATCACGTCACTTATATTTGAATTCTCACCATATAGGGCATCTTTTACAAACGTTATAAGTGAATCTGGCATAATGAATGATGCTTTAATTCCGTTTAATGGCATATTATAATACACCTTTAAAGTATTTAAAATATAATTATAGATAGTAAACTGTTCTTCTCTATTAGAACACGTAAATGTAAATTCAGCAGTTACTCTTATTCTTAAATTAGATGATTTGATAGAGATTTTTCTATTATTATCTATAAAAATAGGAAAAGCTGATTGTTGATGTTCTTGTAAGAAAAATGCGTTTGGAAACATGTATGGTTGTGTTTCGCCTAAACCTGTTTCAGTGGAATCGAACGACGAATCGAACGTGTATCCTATAAATAAATGTGGTCTTGGGATTTTTAACATCTCTTCATAATTATTATTTTCTGACATTTTTCCATTATAAAAATTTAATGCATTTTTATATAAACTTCGCATTTTATCAGATGTATCTATGAAAGTCTGTTTAATGATTCTTTGTGGAAATTTACCAGTTACATATTTAGAAACAGCGTATAAAATACTATCTGTAGCAGTTTTAATTTCTATAGCAGGGAAGTTCAAATAGCACATTGTTGGCATATTTTTACCTCGCTTTTATTAAAAATATAGAATATCATAAAGATGTTTTTTATATTAAATAATGTGTTAAATAATATTAAAAATGTAACATTTTTATAGAAATTAAATCTATTTTATAGGAGAAAATTATGAGATTAAAAACAGACATGTACACGGATATGCGAAACGAAATTTGGTATGATATAAATGAATATTATAAGAATTCTACACCTTCTTATTTTACACCTGATTTAAAAGAAGTTATTGTAACTAGCCTTTGCAAAGCTAAGCTTTTACTTAGAATTATTGGAGATCTGATATACACATCTTGGTATAACGGTTCTAAACAGTGTGTAAATGAATGTTTTACTAAAGAACTAAATAATATATTTGATCTTAATACAATTATTGGATCTAGACGGTTGATAGATTTTGGATTATGTCCACATGTATATATCAGTGATATTAGAGAACAACTGGATAAATCTGTTATTAGTATCACATTAAGTTATGTATTTCTCAAAAATGATGCTATTGTTGCGGCTCCATTAAATCTGACAATAAATATACTTACTAAGGATACTGGATATTATGACTTTGAGTCGGATAAATTTATCACAATGAATAATAAATTGTCTATTAAATATAGATTGTATTTAAATGAATGTAATGAAAGTATAGATCTATCTAATTGGAACAACGATAACTCTATAGAATCAGAGTGTGTGACTGAGGTTCTTAAATCATTGTATGAATATTTATATAATCCTGTAACTAAGATATTAATAACCACAGTTTTATTGAATATCTGTTCACATGATTCAGGATATCTTAATTTTTGTAGAAATTGCCAGAATGAGTTCGATCGACGTGCAAGATGTATTACCGCTTTCAATGATATAATAAATAAATTATTGGATAATAACGATATCGCTTCAGGTAAACATACTATTACAATTGAATTGGGTAAAATGTCCTATGATATATTTAAACATGTTGATGATTGTATCGATCCTGACGGTGTAGTAGCGTCTGCTGTTCCTGGAATTGAAAATAGTAGTTGGTCATTGCCTAACAGTTTACTTGATTTTATGATTTTTGAAAGATTTAACAATTACTATTATTATTCACCAACATCTACACTTAATTATATTTCTAAGATGGATACAAAAGTCACTCCAAAAGTCTATATTAGAGACAAAATGCATTATGATCCTGTTGTAGATCAAAATGTGATATTTGATGATATCGATGTATTGTTTGGACTTAAAAACACGACGATTGAAAGTTCTCTTAAAGACGATAATGATAATAATATGCCTGAAGAAGTTGTTGTTGATATTGATGAATCGTTTGAACAACCAAACGAAGTCAATATCGTCACGATGGCTAAACAAGCTGTTGGTGTCGATGAAAAGAAACGCGTTAAAACGATAGTTAAAATTAAGAAACATAAAAATATTTCAAATGAAAAATCGTTTCCAGAATCATCGAAGAACATCCGCAACTTATAAATATTGATTTATAAAAAATTACGTGGTCTATATAGACCACGTAATTATTATTTGTATTCGCCAAATTCTGGGTGTTTTTTCACATATTCATTAATAGTTTTATTATAATCGCACCATTTACAAGTAAACAGTTTTTTGACACCTCTAATGTCTACTATGTCAGACGGGGTGACATGGTTATAATCCACGTTATGATTGTTGAACCAATTTCTTACTGTTGAAATAGTACTGTATATGAAATATGCTACTAATGTAGAACATACGAATTTTTCTTGTACTTTAGGCGTATTTTGTTTTTCAGATTCAAAACTCATTATTTCAAGAGATTCCCTTCCGATTCGACGTTTATCTTTCTTAGTGAAAAACTTTCGTTTTATCCCAGATAACGCCATTATGAAATTATGAGCTACGTCATAAGATATTTTGTGGTTTCTAGCATATTTTAATATAATGTTTTTACATTTACTATATTCATCATCTTTACATCGAATACAATATACTGAACATGTGCTTTTCTGGATATCACAATTTTCCATATATGTATTTCCAGTAGGGTTTGTACAACTTTCAATAGCAAAATCGTATTGGCCTTTATCTTTTAAACCAGTAAGTCCCCAAAACTTATCTTTCAGATCATAATTTATAGCTGCGTGTGCAACATAAACATTGTTTACTACAGTAACATATTGTCCACGTTTGAGAATATTAGTAGGAGAGATTTTTTTATCGTATACAGGATTATATAACCTTATGAAAATATATTTACATTTTTCAGTATCGTTATCGTTTGTAGAATCAAACGATTCAACAGATTTAAACAAATTTAAAATTTGTTCAATATCTTGTTGGTAATTTTCATTAGATTTCCCGAATTTCATATATAAATTATCTTTTAATTTTTTAATAAGAAATTCGTCAGTGTTTCGTTCTAAATTCATATATAATAAAACCTCGATTTTTTATAGTTATCATTATCAAGTTAAAAAATAAAAAATAACCCTACTCACATTTTCGTGCTTTCGGGTTTATATTATGCAGCATCGACATCTTCAAGATTCAATTTAGTAAGACAATCGAAATCAATATTTACCATCAACTTTGATAGTTAATTCTTTTTTCAATTCTGTAGACATTTTATAAAGGTCACCGTGTGACACATCATATTTAATGCGTATGCGCATAACACCTTTTGCTGGTTTTACAAAAATACTATCCAAGTCAATCAGTTCACCTGGACCAGTTGATGCACTAGTTACAACAGATGTTTCAAGTTTTAGCATTTTTGCAAATACTTTTCTCATACCACCAGTTACAGTATATGTAGTCATTTTTGTTGAAACGTCTGGAATAACATTGATTTCTGGAATGTACCATTTTCCATCATTTTCATGCTCATTAACCCATTTGTCAACTTTAGTTTGGATGTCTTGCACATATTTATTATGTGTATTTATAACATTTGAAATACTGTCACTGTTCCAATTTTTACTATTAGAACTAAGGTATGTGATTAAAGTTGAGAATGTTTTCTCAGCTTTCTCACCTTCAAACTTAAATTCCAATTTCTGTGGTTGTGTTGTTGTTTTCTTTTCTTCTTCCATAATAATACCTCTAAGCTTTTATTGTTCGTATAGAATTACTATCTATCGTAAGGCCTTTATTTATACACCCCATAGAGTTTTTTTCTACACTATGTCATAAATATAATATAAACGTGAATAAAATGTTTATTTAAAATTTTAACATTTTAATGAAATTATTTTTAAATCTAGGAGCGAGACATGCAAACAATTGATGCAAATAACCCGTTTCTTTCATATAAATTTGCCACACAGATTGCTCTCGGCTGTAAAGGAGCAGGTAGACCTGTTTTTAAAGCTAGAGGAATCGATAGTATAACTTTGGCAGATGAAATCCAAGATTATACTATTAACTTTGGTGAATTGAATTATAAATACGTAGAAGAACTTCCTACACATGATATCTCAGTATATACAAGTGAAGATTATGGTAAATTCTTCTATGAATATGGTAGAACTATTTTAGCAAATCTTATGGTTTGTTTAACTAGAGCAGATTGGAATAGTGTTTCTATAGATTCAAATGGTGTTGCACCTTATTTAGGAAACTATTATAATCAACTCATTAATTTGGACGATAAACTTCTTGAAGTAATAAACAATTTCAAAAAAGAAGCAATTGATCAATCTTCATATCTTCCATTCGATATGCAATATCTCAAAGCATCTGAGATCATTAAAGAGAATAAAGAGAATATTGCTAAAAGTAAAATGTCTGATGATATGTGTAATATGTGTATTTTCTACTGTGCATATATTGGTTTGATGTTTACTTTATATGGAATATTTATTCTTTTTTCTCAGTTGTCTAACAAAGATTTAGATTTATTCTCATTTATGAAGAATCCTAAATCTAATTCTTCATTGACATTATACGAACGTATTCTCAGAGAAGCATTCTTAGGCAATGAAGAAAAGAAACATATCATATCTTTGGTGTACGTGTTCTATAGAATGACTCAGTTCTATAATAGAACATCTGGTCTTAAAGGTATGGACAGTTTAATAGGAACAATGTATGATATTTCTGAAACATTCGTTTCTAAACTGATGTCAAGTACAACTGAAACAGCTGAACAGATTAAATCTGTTTTAGATCCTGATTTTATGGATACTTCTTTTGCTGCAGGTATTTCTATCGAATCATTCACAGATAAATGCGATCCTTTGTTGGACGTAATGTATTTCCGTTCAGCAAATATAATCAACAAAGATAATCCTAATATTTTCAGTTTCGGTTTAACTTATCTCAGAAGTTATAATCTTGAATCGGAAACAGAAGAAAAGAAACTTAGTTCAAAAGAGTTTGTACTTCCTGGTATTAAGACCTATCTTGAATCATGTATGAAATCACAATATTCAAATGAAGATATTGATAGAGCATTTGGTGAAGTAAGAAATCTTGTTAGTGGTGTAGAGGATACAGATCAATTCTCTAAAGTTGAGTCGGGATTTATTTTACAATTAGTTTTAATGGCTAGTGCATTCCGAATTCTTAATGCTAGATCTACACAGAGAAACAAGAAAGCTCATAACGAAATTAATGGAGCAATAGATATTTTAGACCTTATCATTCTTAAACTATATCATACATGGTTTAGTTCTGGTAAGTTCTATATACAACCAAATCGTCCAAATTATTGTATGGGTCGTGAAGGTGTGCTTTCAACATTGAAAGAACTTCAACTCGAAGTAGACGATGTTTTGAAGTTCTATATTGAATTTGTTAGATATGGTATTGGTAATATCATTGAAAGTGATACTGCTATGTATGAGCATTATAAATATGAACAAATTTTGTTCATAACAGAAGACAAGAATATCGATAGATTCAATAGACATTATCCGATGATTGATAAAGATACGTTTATCAAATTATGTGCAACTAAAAATGGTAAAACTATAACACAATGTGCTTTCTATGGAAAAGATACATTTAGTGATATAGTTAAACATTATGAGCATAAAGAAATGCCTAAATACGTTATCACTAAACTTGGTGGTAGTCTTGAAAAATATACAGGTAATGAATATATAGATAATGCTATAGATATGGCATATGACGTTAGATCTGAAAGTGAATCGAATCCTGAGATTTATGCGGTAGCAATATATGCCACTATATATTTTGTACTGGATACTATATTTAGACGTTTCAATATTGGAAATTATTTTGATTTTGGAAATGCTGAAAATTCTTTAGGAAGTTATAACATTGAACGAATTGTAGCAAAATCAATAGCTGCGCCTTTAAAACATGCTGTAGATTTTTCTAAAATTTAAATTAGGAGATTTTTATGGCTAAAGGATTCTTCAATAATGAATTTTGGAAGTCGTTTGATAAGTTAGGAATATATTCTAAAGAAGATGGAGAGCTTTTAGCTGACCAAGAAGATGCTCCACTTGCTGGTGGAGCTAATTCTTCGGATGAAGAGAAAAGTGACGATTCCAATGAACAAAATAATGATATGAATTTAAACCTGAATCCTGATGCTAGTTCTGGTGGAATGGATTTAGGTGATGATAGTTTATCAACATCCGATAGTGGAGAAGAAAACCAAACTGATGAAAATACTGATACGAATGGTGATTCGACACAAACTGATGTAAATGATAATCCTATTAAAAACCCTTTTAAAGATAGCAATAGTAAATCTTTATTGGATACAAAACTTGCAGAATTACAATCAGCAGTTTCCGACACATTGCAAAGAATTTATGCATATCCTAAAGTAGACACTGTCGTCGTGTCTGAGTTAGAGAATTTATTAGATTCAATTCGGAACATTCGTGAAACTGTATATATGGTTCCTGTTGAGAATACTGTTTATAAGTATAAGTTAGCAGTTATGACATATACTTCTATTAGCGAAATGTTAATAAAAGATCTGCAAGTTCAAAATAAATAAATTTTTAATATTTCTCATCTGTGTGGAAAAGATGAATTCTCCATGGAGGAAGAATAATGAAAATTATTCATAGCAAACAGTACGAAAAGACATTAACTCCTGCTGGTTGGCATGATAAGCTTGATGAGGCAATGGTTACATTCAATAGCCGCAATCACGCAGATATTACATCTGAAGATGGATTCCGTGCAATCATGGCAAATGAATCAAGCAGAGAGCAATATAATGATTTAGTATCTTCTCTTGTTGAAAATGATGAACAGACACGTCAGCTTGTTAAGGACGTTGCACGTCACACAATGAAAGATGTTCGTGATAACTTCCGTTCTCACGAAGCAGCTGATGCTCTCGCAAACAATGCTAACTACAACTCTTTAGCAAAGCTTAACAGCTGGGTAATCGTAGGTTATACTGCTCGTTCTAAGGCAATGGAAATGTTCCATACTTTCACAAGCGATGATCCTACTGTAGAATTTGAATATACTCTTAACTATACTGTTAAGGGAAATGATACAAAACAGTATTATCGCCCTATGGCTGATCGCGATGGTGATCTTGCATTTATGTATGATCTTCCACAGCTTTTGCCATTTGACAACGATACTTTCCTTGGCAAAATGCCAAACCTTGAAAAATTCGATGAACTCGAATCAACAAACGGTGGTTCAAAAGTTTGGATTAAGGTAACTGGTGGTGTTACTGGTAACCTTTTCACAGATGCTAATAACGGATATGATAGAACAAAGTTCACTCTTGAAAAGAACCCTATGATTTCTGGTATTATCTATTCTATTCCAAACCCAGAAGACGAAAATGCTCCATTCACAGGAATGGTACCTGTTTACTTCGACCGCTATGACGGATTCGGTGAACAGCAGATTAAGCACTTCCACAATGCTGTTGATATTCCTTATAACAACGGTGCTGCTTCAGCTCATGCTGAAATCTACGGACAGATTGACCTCGACTCAGGTGACTACTCATTCTCACCAGTTGGCGCAATCACTCACATCCAGCTCGATACACGTTTAACAAACGTTGCAAATGAACTTGGTTCAATTCGTTCTGGTTCAAAGAAAATCGTAGAAAGCTTCGCTGTTGATAATCACCCATATGCAACTGTTCCAGTTGCTCCTGAAACAAGCGATGACTTCAATATCGCTGGTGAAGGTGTATCTGCTGTTGCTTACTGGACAGATAAATCAACTTCTGCTCTCGCTAATATGCGTGACTGTGTATTCGAAGAGAAACTCGATAAGGCATACAACAAGCCAATTGAACAGTTCAAGCTTTATCCTATGCTTGGTGGTTGGAAGAACGCTTTCGACTTCCCTGTAACTGCTCGTCTTGCTGGTGGTAATGACCCACTCGCTTGGATGAAAACTGGTGTTAAGTTCTCTATCATCAATCACTTGCTTGGTTCAGAACGTACAACATACTTCGAAGACGACACTCAACGTCAGTGGTATCTCTTAGGTTACGAACAGGATACAAACCTTATCCCAGACGTAACATATACTAACTGGGATGGATCTGAAGGTGGAGTTGGTGGTAAATCTGAAAAATACGGATTCGGTATTAATGGTCGTGCTGGTTTCGTAGATTCTGAAGATCGTCACGTACGTGTAATCGGTTCTACATACAACCGCCACTATATTAACAAGAAAACAGGTAAACGCGTTCCAATGCGCGGTGTTCTCAAGTCATTAAGTCTTGAACAGCCAACAACTGTTTACTTACCATACTCATTCCGTGTATACTCAGGTATTTCTCCTGAATATGGTAACAGAACGGGTCTTATCATTTCTTGTCGTGACTCTATCAATATTCTCTCTGGTGTTCAGACACGTATCACATTTAGTGATAATGATGATAACTGGTACAGAAATATGGTTGAGAATAACAAATCTCAAGCTCTCTCTTTCCCGGAGGGAACAAGCAAACTCACTATTGAAGCTGAGTAAGCTAAATAAAGATACAATAGACTGATAAATAAAAAAGAACTCCCCGTTTGGGGAGTTCTTTTATTTTTCGATATCAAATGGTGTTATACCTTTACTTTTTATATCTATATATTTATCATTCTTTTTAATATCATATGGAGTTATTCCATTATTATTATATAAAGGTATAGTATAAATATAATATGATGGATTAAATATATTATCTTTTCTAAATAATATATTCCAATTAGGATATTTATTATTACAATAATTAATATAAGGTAATATATCTTTATTAGTTAAGAATAATACATTATTAGATAATCCACATTGGTGTTTTCTTTCATAAAGATCATCCATGAATTCTTTTTCTTCGAGAGTAAATTCTTTAGAATTATGATGTAATTTATTATATGGAAATACCATTGTTCCATCAGGTTTAAAATAATGATCACCTTTAACTTCTACTAACTGTCCATTTATCATAAAATCTGGAATATAACTTCTTATATTACCTTTAGAATCAGTATAATTAAAAGTACATGGATTTCTTATTATAGAAATATTATTATCTATACAATATATCCATACTGCTAATTCCCAAGAAGAATCAAAATATATACCATAATAATTATATTTATAACCAACATGTAATGTACCATATTTATCATACATTGTTTTTATTGCATTTTTTCTACTTTTATCTAATAAATTTTTATTTTGTAAAGGGTATATTGTACCATATCTATCTAACATTGTTTTATTTCGTTTTTTTATTACATCGGGAGAAATCAGTGTAGAACGGGAACCGTATTTTTTCATCAAATTATTATAATATTTGATTCTGAATTCTCTGTTTTTCATGAAATGAGATGTACCCCAATTATTTATAAACGTGTTTTTTCTATTTATATTTGCTTCTTTAGTTGGATAAGATTTTTCAAATCTGTGTTTAGGACAAAGTAATTTACCGTATTTTATATATTTATCTAATCTGTCTTTCTTAGCACAATTCATCTTAAACCATTCATAGTGATATATACATTTTGGTTCAGAACAATGAAAAACTATTTTTTCACAATTATTATTTATCTTTTTTATATCATCTATTGTATTTATTATTTTATATCCATCATCGGTATATTCAAAACTATTATTGTATGTTATGTTAGAATGATTTCGAATCATTTCTTTAGTATCTTTGCAATTGCATTCTCTACATTGGAATTTAGACATTGTTTGTTGTAATTTATCTGATCTTATATAATCCCAATAAGTAAATTCAGTAATGACTTCTTTACCGCATTTAGAGCAGTTATATTTAATCCAAACACGATTTCTTTTTTTATTCATAAATTCTTGAAAAATGTTGTTATTATATTCAGTTATAATAAACGGATTATTTTTACTGTAACCGATTCCATGATCGACTTTAGTTTTAACACATTTTTCACATCTTAATTTAATGTACGAAGATTTTTTACCTGGATAGTAATTTCGTTTAACTTCTTTACCACAAATAACGCAAATGTATTTTATTACGTATTTACCGTTACCGTGTAGAGAGTTTAGTTTATCTAAGCTATTTTTATCTATAAATATTTCATTATCCATAAAATGTCTCCATTTGTATTTCATCATTATAATATATAAATAATAATAATTACTAGGAGTCAGATTCTTTTTTAATTTTAGAGTACATATTATCGTTGATTAAAATCGACTTATTAATGAATTAAATTTAATATATTGTGGTGAAAAATATGAAACTTAAAATAACTGAAAAAGGAAAATCTCCTATAATAATAGAAATACTAGATAAAATAGATAACGATAAAAAATCGTTTGACTATGAATCGTATGGTATTCAACCTGAATGTAATAATAGATCTAGAGAATCTGGAGTATTAGCTACATTTGCTATGTACATGCTACCAGCAATAAGTGCAACAGTAAGTATAGCTATCAGTTTATTCATAGACCATGTAAAACGAATGCGACGTAATGATGTAGAGAATTTCTGGAAAAATAACAAGCATTTTAAAATATATAATAAGAATCACGTAGTTACAATTAAACACATTAATGCCAGAGCACTCTTAAGAAGATTATCTGAAATGTATTCTCAATCTGAAGCAGGAACAACTATAATAAATCCTGATAAACAGAAAAAGAAAGATTCTCCATTAGCAAAAATGTTCGATATTAAATATGGATGGTGGGATAATCATCTATATAAAACTGGTGAAATGAGAAAGAAAGAATTGTTGATTAAAAGCATTTCTTTCAACGAATTCTTTGCAATGGAAGTTGTTAACTTGTTTAATCAGCTCGCTGAAGAATACGATATGTCATCGTACGCAGCGATGGCACAGCGAATAGTAAACGTAACATATTTGAAAAATTTTGAAGAATCTAAGATAGAAGAAGAACCTTTAAATAGTACGTTGAAAAACGAATTAAAACAAAATCCATTATTGAAACATCAAGAGGAATTTGTAAGAAAATATCGTTCATTAAAGAAATCTCTTAATTTAAGAGGATTTATTTTATCATTTGATCAAGGTTTAGGTAAAACTTTAACAAGTATATCTTTATCTTATCAACTTGAAAAAGAGCAATTGATAGTTGTTTGTCCAAATACATTGACTTTGATTTGGGCTGAGGAAATTTGCTCTAAAATATCTTCTTATAGAGAGAATCCAGAGAAACAATTGACTGATATTTATGTTCAAAATGATTCTAATAAAAATAGATTCGATGTTGCTAAAAATCCTAAGATAATAATTGTTAATTATGAAAGTGTCGATAAAATTGATAAATACGTAGACGCAAATAAGAAAACATTATTGGTAATAGATGAATGTCAAAACTACCGTTATATAACAGGCAAGAGATGGATAGTTTTGTATAATCTTATACAAAAGGTATATGATAAAGACAATAATATATTGGACGTACTTCCTATGTCGGGTACACCTATAAAAGCTCACCCTAGTGAAATCGTACCTGCTATGATGTGTATAGACCCATTATTTACAGAAGAAATTGCGAAGAAATATGTAGCAGCATTCTCTATAAATAATGAATCGGCTCAAGATATAATTAATCAGAGATTTAAGCTTATCATATATAGAAAAACTAAGGCTCAAACACTTAATCTTCCTCCTAAACACGAAGAAAATATTTATTGGAAGATTAAAGGTGATGAAACTAGATATTATATAGAACAAGTTGAAAAAGAAATATCTGATAGATTTGATGAAATATTTGCAGGTTTAAAAGAAAGCGCAGCAGATCTATTTATTGCATTCGAAGAAATGGTAAATAAATATTGTAGAGGAGCTAATCCTATTTTAAAACTGCAATATTTAAATTTCTTGAAGAATTCTATTGTTAAAGATAAAAGAAAATATGTAAACGAATATAAAATGTCTCAGTTTTATGATTTTGCAAACAAGTATATTCGTCCAAATATCAAAGACAAGGAAGAATTAAAGAAGTTTAATAAACTTGAAACTGATTTTGTTAGAATGCGTCAAAAGGCTATGGGTATAGCTATTGGTGAGATTTTACCAAAACGTCGAGAAGAAATGTTCTGTAAAATTATCGAAGATAATCAGGATAAAATAACTGATATTATCGATAACTCTATAAAGAAAGTAGCGATGTTCTCAAATAGTTTAGGAGTAATTAATAAACTTGAAGAATATTGTAAAACCAATAATATAGGTTATGTTAAAATAACTGGTAGTAATGCTAAAGATCGTAAGTTCTTAATAGATAAATTTATATATGATGAAGAATGCGAAGTACTCATAGGTACAAATAAAACTATGGGTGTTGGTGTTACTATAACATGTGCTAACACTGAGATAATATTTGGTCCTCCATGGAGAAAAGCCGATTTTGAACAATTAGCAGACCGTATACACCGTATAGGTCAGACCTCGGAATGTTTTATATATAACGTTGGTCTAGAATCTATGGAACCTAACTTATCTGACAGAATGAATACTATTCTCGAATGGTCAGGCAACATGACTAATTCTTATATGGAAGATATATTTTCGGAAGATTAAAAAAAGAAAACTGTCCCAATTGGGACAGTTTTCTTTACATTGTGGATTAATGGGTTAAATTACGGATCACGATACATTAACATGATCTGGATTTAATCGATACGGATGATATATTATTTTAATTTTAACATAAACTATTTTCGTGGAATTTGTCTACTCCATGTTGTACAAACACACCATCGGCTGATATATTCCACGTATTTATTATTTTATTTAGTAGTTCTTTTCTTTTATCTTTTTTGTATTTTATATTTTCAATTAGTTGGTCTTCAAGATGATTATGTGCATTCATAAGTCGTTCAGGTGAAGAATATGGTATATATGGTTCATCATATACTTCAGCAAAATAGTTGTATTCTTCAGTTGCTCTTTCAATACTCATATAGTTTGGAGATGGAACTTCTTTTGGACCACCTAAACCACCGAATATACCAGGACAACCCATATGACCAGTTGATTCATTGAATAATGTAAAGTCTCGTGGCCAACCACCATGGTTTTCATACACGTGTCTTAATATTTTAGCCATCGCGAATTCATCAGGGGTTAATGTTCCTGCAAATTTATTCTTATCGTTAATAACAACTTTATATACTACTAAACTTTCCAGTGCTGGTTCCGTATATGCAAACATTAAATAAGATGTTGTCATATTTTTTACTCCTTACTTTTTTCTTTATCAATCGTTTTGATACAATCTTTTAACCCATCGACAAATACTTGAAGAATAATGTCTTCATAATCTTTCCACTTTAATCCGGTATTAACAGTATAAATATCTTGATTAGGCCTATATCCATCCACCAAATTTACAGTTTTAGCAATCATCAAATTCTCATAATCTTTCCAAGTATTATAGTCATATACATCTATGTCTACGTTCGTTATAAATTGTTTTGGATCTTTATCGTCGTCATCCCATGAATCTAGATCGAGGTTATGACATTTTATATCTTCGATTTCAGAATGGTGATCTAATATATCATTAATATCATATAGTCTAACACTGATACACGATATATCATATAGATTTTTTACATCATTTATGAAATTTTTTAATGTATTACTTATATCAAATTTGATATAAGTATCTCGATCGTTATTATACACTATTTTCATTATTTATTCTCCTTTGTAACTCGTTACGTATATATTTTTCTACTTTCTTAGTATCATATTTAGGAAATCTGCATCTCTTATAGTTATCCATGTAAAACCACAGATAATCAGTGTTTAATTTTGTATGTTTATTTACTATTTCAGAGATGAATTTGCCCCACATTCTCCAAGTAATCCAAAGTGTCATGATCTGTTTGGATCTTGTATCCATCAATACAGGAATACCTCGGTTTTGCATTTCTTCACCAGAATAAAGATATCTGTGTCTCCATAGATATTTTTCCAGTACTTTTTCAGCTTTTTCATACATTTCTTCTCGGCTACTATAGCTGTCCTGGTCTGTACCGAATTCAGTTAATATATCCATACGTATATTGAATTCTTTTTCAGTGAGCTCTTTGAGTTTATCACAACTTATGAATCCGATAACCTTAATCTTTGTTTTCAGTTTCTTCATTATTTATTCTCCTTCTTATCTTTTAAATTTTTAATTATTATAAATGGTGATAAACAGATTATTGTTGTAATCTTCACAAATTTAACTAAACCGAAAGTCAAATTAAATATGAATTTATTAGTTTCATATTTTTTCTTTTGTTGTTTCTTTTTCATGTTTTATCTCCTTATTACTATGAATAAAATATATAATTATTAAATTATTATTAAATTAACGACTTAAAATATGATAATTTAATAAAGCGAGGTAAAAATATGAGAAATAAAATAATAGTTTCCACAGATAAAATGAAGATTTCTATAGAATCATCTAAACCTGATAACGTTAAAGATGCTATTAATATAGAACAAATGAAGCAATTAGTAAAAACATTTAACAATTTTTGTAAAACAACAACCGAAAGAGACATAACTATTAGTGATCTAGAGAAAGCTTTAGATTTTAAATTAGGCAATAGTACTAAAGAAATGCTAATAGAGATAGGTTCTATAAAAGTGCAAGATTTCTATCTTCCAACAAATAGTGATTTAATAAAATTAACCAATGAGTGGAGAAATACTGTAGCTAAAGATTCTGAAAAAAATAAATTTATCGTTATAGAATCTGATAATGGGGATTATACTTTAGTTGATAAAGATGATGTAATCTACGTATATGATCACAAGACTAAGAAAACAGAATGTTATGACGAAGATGTAATAACGCATATAACTAAACACATTATGTCTAAAATTGTCGGTGATAAATATGAATATTAAAGGAAATTTAAAATGAAATTTACGTTTGATGAAAATAAGATAAATATTTTTACTATAATTCCTTATGGAAAAATGAGAGAAGATGCTCTTATAAAGAAATGTTTAGATTCATGGAAACGGATACCTAACTCGGTATTGTATTTGTTTGATTTGGAAAAAGATGTAAGAGATACTTTTCCTGGTATGATTGAAAATGATCCTTATTATAAGGTATTTAATAATGAATATCTTAAACCCGGGGAAGAACCTACTGAAACTGTACCGATTTATGAACGTTTTATCTATTTCGACGAATTTAATAAATCAGTAGAACATTGCCAACAAGTAGATACCGTTATTAGAAAACAACGAAATATATCAACTGATGTAATACGACTACAGATGTTGCAAAATATACCTAACAGCGTGTATATTGATTCTGATATGTATTTATTTGATGTAGATGAATTTTTACGGATTTTTAATGATCCATCGAAAACATCATATAAAGATTATACAGAAGGAGCTTGTGCGTTTTGTGTTAAGAAAGGTAAAAATAGATCTATTATATTAGACGAGTTTATGGAATATTATAATAAATCTGAAATTTTTGAATATGATTATTCGGCATTTAGGACATTTAGAAATTTGTTTTTTAATAAATATGGTAGCGGTGAAAATAATAAAATGATTCAAGAATATAACAACTTTGATTTTGCTGGCGATAAACCGTTTTTTAACCATTTGTTTCCATTAAAATATAATTTACAGCAAGCTAAAGAACGTGGTTTATTACCTGAAAATCGTAGTAAAAAAATAAAAATACGCATACTAGTGTTCGAAGACAGTGATTTTTTTAATATTGGTGAAAGTTTTTATGGTAGTATCGCTGAAAAACGTTGTAAATTGTTTTCAGAATATACAAATTCTATTAAACAAAATAATTTGAACAATGCTGAATATGACGAAATATGTTTATATGATCAGATGTTTTTATGTTCAAACGGATATGGTGATACTAAAGGCTTTACTGATTATACACATATTACACCATATAATGACACTGAATACATTTATTGTGTAAATAGCTTAAGATATATTTATATTGGTTATAAAAATAATATTGTTAGATTCAAAGAAATAATTAATAACACGTTTTTAAAACATCTAATGAATTTTAATACAAATAATATAATCGATATAGTAATAGATAAAATGACGATCGATAAACGTACACACAGTCTATATATCTATTTTATAAAATAGATATATTTGAAGGAGTTTTTATGCAACAAATAAAAAATAGCAATAATTTATTTCCGTTTCTTTCAATATGTATTCTTCAATATGATAATGAAGATTATGTTGAAGAGTTATTAGAATCAGTAGTTAAATCTAGTAAAGATATATTCACTGATAAAATAGAAGTTATCGTTATCAATGATTGTAGTCCTAGAACTGAGGAATTAGATAAAATTATCGATAATTTTAAATCTAAATATCCTAAATTAAATTTAAGATATTATAAGAATGAAACTAATGTAGGACAATTGGAATCTAGAAGACGATTAGCTGAATTAGCTAGAGGTGAATATATTAGATATATTGATGGTGATGATCTATTAACTGAGAATAGTACTGATATTATTATTAGTATGATAGTTAATAATGATTATCCTGATGTTGTTGAAACGAATAATTATACCATGAATGTTGATGGAAGTATCAATAGATACGATTTTCCACAGATAATCGATGGTTACATGAAATCAAATAAAAATCTTTTATATAAATATCTAACGTGTGTTGAGGCTATGAAGTTTTGCGTATGGAATAAAGCTGTTAAATCTACAGTATATAGATCCGCTTTTAAATGTATAAATATCGATGAACGTATTTATATGGCAGAAGATATTCTCACGGTTTATTACATGTATAAATGTGCTAAAACTTATTTTGGAGATTCTACTAAATTCGGATACATATATAGAACAGATATTGGTACAATGAGTCATAGCAAAAGAAAAATAAAAGATTCAATAAAACTACACACAGATTATAAAGTAATAAATCTGCTTTATAAAGATATTTTAAGTCTTAAAGATGAATATTCTACTGAAGAATATGAAAATCTTGTGTATGGATTTAGACAAAAAATATTTAGTCATTCTTTAGCATATGAATCGTTTTTTATAGAAAATATCAATAAAGGTGAGCTTGACGGTATATCTATTGATGAGATTAATGAATGGTTCAGAAAAGGTTTTACTAATGATGGAAAATCTATATGGGATGATTATCTTGAAATTCGAAGTAAGACACCTAGAAGAGGTTGGTTGGTTCCATATCTTGTGGATTATTTTGGAAAACAAGAAAAACCTTTTATGTCAATATGTATTCTTCAATATGATAATGAAGATTATGTTGAAGAGTTATTAGAATCAGTAGTTAAATCTAGTAAAGATATATTCACTGATAAAATAGAAGTTATCGTTATCAATGATTGTAGTCCTAGAACTGAGGAATTAGATAAAATTATCGATAATTTTAAATCTAAATATCCTAAATTAAATTTAAGATATTATAAGAATGAAACTAATGTAGGACAATTGGAATCTAGAAGACGATTAGCTGAATTAGCTAGAGGTGAATATATTAGATATATTGATGGTGATGATCTATTAACTGAGAATAGTACTGATATTATTATTAGTATGATAGTTAATAATGATTATCCTGATGTTGTTGAAACAGGTTATGAACGAATAAAATTGATACATGATCAACAGGGACATGATCAATGGGGGGTTGAATCTTCGTCAAAAGATGATGATGGAGGAGGATGCTTAAAATATATTAATGTTTCTAAAAAAAATATTATATATGATTGTTTAATTGGTGAGAAAATGCCATTTATTATATGGTCTAAATGTTATAAAAAATCTGTATTAATAAATGCATATAATACTATTCCTGTAAATATAGAATGCTTTATGGGTGAAGATCTATGTACAACGTTCATGATATATTGTTTTGCTAAATCATATTATTATAATACCACAGTTAATACTTATATATATAGACAAAATACAGGTTGTTCTTCTTATAAAATAGATAATAACAAACCTATATCTATACAGGATATTAAACGACATACTACATACAATGCATTAATTCAAGTTTACAATTATATAATACAATTGTGGCATTCTGGAAAATATACAACCGTAGAATATAATAATTTAGTACGTGGATTTAGAATAAAATTATTTAGATTTTGTTTAAGTATAGATTATACTTATTATAGATTTATTGAACTTAATGCACTTAAAAACAATAATATTATACTTGATACTTCTCTTACTTTTGATGATGTGACAAAATTTTATACTGATTTATATGGAGTGGATGTGTGGAATAAATACTGTGAATTACAACAAAATTCTGAATTTCTCATTCCATGGTTAGTAGATTGGTATGGTATAGAAAAATTAACGCCAGAAGAAGCAGCGTGGTATGTCAATTAATATTAAAAATTAGCGATTATTTATAAAATAAGTGTGGAGGAAGAACCTCCACACTTATTTTTATATACTACAATAAATATTTATTTATTATTTATTAATTATTGCAAATATCGTGACTTTAAAATGAGGTACTTTATGATACATTATAATACATCTAATAACAGCTTTCTTAAAGTACATTTATTTTTAAAGAAAAAAGGAGTTAAGAATAATTCTTTCTTTCTAGAATTATACGATGAGACTCTTAAAGATATAGATCCTTTTGATGAAGAAAATTTAACAGAAGAACAGAAACAACGTATTCTTGTGGAAGTATCAACTAATCCTTGGTATTTTTTGCGAGAAATAGTTAGGATTCCTGCGTCAGGTTTAATTAGATACGATTTGAACTTAGGTAACTTAGCATTATCTTGGTGTGCGCTTAATAATCTTAATCATTATGTGATATTACCTCGTCAGACAGGTAAGACTGTCGGTGAAATGGTAATATTTGTGTGGATATTATATTTTGGTTCAAGAAACTCAAATATGATGTTATATGCACAGAGTGATGATAAGTTATCGGATAATATGGGTCGTATTAAGGCTATTAGAGATGCACTTCCTACATATTTAAAATTAAACAGTAATCGTGATAAAAATGGTGAAACTATAGGTTTTAAATTACTAGGAAACGATGTTTCTCGAATGGCTCCTGCTAAGAGTGAAGAAATAGCTAATCAGAAGTTCCGTGGACGTTCTACACCAGTAGTAAATTATGACGAGTTTGCATTTATTCCGCACATTAAACAACAATATCAATCTACTGTATTACAGTATATGGAAGTTGCTAGACGTGCTGAGAAAAACGGTAATCCGCATTTTATTGGAATAACTACTACATCAGGTTATCTTAATACCGATGAAGGTGTTTACGCACATAACTTCATGAATAACTGTTATGACTTCTCAGAAGAATTATACGATTTATCTATAGATGAAGTTAAAGCTCTTATTAGAAATAACGCTAAAAACGATTTTATTCATATCGAATATCAATATTATGATTTAGGTAAAGATGATACATATTATGAAGAGCAATGTAAAGCTCTGGATTATGATCAGGATGCAATAGATCGTGAAGTTCTATGTAAATGGAAAGCCGTATCTACTACTCACCCACTTGGACAACAAGTGCTTACTTTACTTGATAAAAACAAACGATCTCCTATACATACAGTAATTTTAAATAAAGTATTTAGGATGAAAATGTATAAAGATCCTGAAACAATAGATTGGTCTATTCCTTATATCTTAGGTTGTGACTGTGCAAATAACGTAGGTTCAGACTATAGTGCTATAGCGATATTAGATCCATATACCTATGAAATAGTGGGAACAATAAGATCAAATATGTTTAGCACAATGTTATTCGCTGACATGTTAGCTGATTTGATGAGAAAATACTTCTATAGATCTATATTAGTTATAGAACGTAACTTAAATGGTGCTACCGTCGCAGATAGATTAGTTCAGATAGATTTTTCTTTAGCGTCACGAATATATGGGCCAACGGATCCTAAAACAGGAAAAATTAAAGAATTCGGTATTAACACTACCGAACAAGCAAGAAAAATGATATATGGTCAGATTCTTAAAATAGCTGTTGACGATAGTTATGATAGAATATATGATAGAGTAATCATAGATGAAATAAAAGCGTTGATAACTACTAGAACAGGTAGGGTCGACCATCCTGTTGGTGGTCATGATGACTTGTTAATTTCTTACTTGTTTACAAGATGGTTCCTATTATTTGGAAGTTATAAAGAGAAATTTATTGATCCTTTGACTATAGGTTGTATGGTTCATGAATTCGAAAAGAATAAAGGAGACGAATCTAAAATGCGAAGTATAACTAATGAAAAACTAGCAGATATAGAAGATAATAAAAAGATAAAGAAAATTAGAGATAAGAATTCTGAATTTGCTGAAATGGAGATGTCTAAAACGAATCAATTACTTTTACAAAGACAACAGATGAATAGTGGTGTCATCGACAACGATATAATAAAAACTAATAAACTGATGAAAAATCATAAAACGTCTGCTGATGATATTTTTGAAAGTATGTATGGTATGATGGGCGGAAGATATGATCCTGATATAGAAGAACAAATGAAGCGACAGAATGACAACGGTAAACTTTATACATTGGATCCTACTGAAATGCAAAGGGAAGAAGATATGTTGTATGATGAGAAACATCAACAATCAGAATATACTCGAAATATGCATGAAGATTTGGATGTTAATGTTGTTGAACAAAGTAACCGAAGTCAGATTCTTCGTCAGCAACAGAGTTATGAAGCTAATGATTTACAAAATGATATGAGGTATTTTTTTAGTCATTTACATTAATAAAAAATAAAACTGCACCTAAAAGGTGCAGTTTTATTAAAATTTAATAATAATGTGCAAAGTTTTCACAATATAAATTCTTTAATTTGCCAGCATATTTTATGCATTTTAAATATTGTGGATTGTATATGCTTTTAAATTTAGTAGGTTCTTTGCATATTCTAGACATTATTTCTGTATATGACTTATTAAGTTTAGCCATTTTAGTTTTAGCCATATTTATGAGCTCGTCGTATTCTTTCGAACCGACGACCTCTTTAACGTCTACACATGTAGTTAATTGTATGCAAGTTGTAGTGATTTTTATACTTTTATATAATTTATTAAGACCTATTTTATATAATACCGAGTTGTATATTTCTGCGAAATTATAGAATATCCAACCATAAATATAAGTTAAAACTGCGAAAAATAATAATACTATAAATAATCTCATTTTGACCTCCTTATTATAGCACTTAATAATATATATTTTGTTATTTAATTTGAAGAAAAAAATAACACTACCCGGTGTGAGCGAGTAGTGTTTTTGTAACACAGGTTTAAGTTTAACGAGCGCTGCCGAAGCAGTTGTTGTAAACTAGACCACTGTCGAGGATATCCTCGCTCTCTGATTTAAACTCGAATTTCTTACCAGTTTTAAGACACTGCCACATGTTGGTTACCCAATCAAGCTGTTTATCTGTTAATTTTTCTGCATACTGATAAACAGCCATACAATCATTTATAGTGATTGTACCGTTTTTAGCCTTAGCCAATACTTCTTCGAATTTAATCTGTGCGATAGTTTTCATGGTGTTTCTCCTAATGTTTCCTTAAGCTTTTTCGCATAGATTTACTATCAGTCGTAACGCTTTTATATATCCACGCCACTGAGTTCTTTCTACACTATGTCACAAATATAATATAAATGCTAAATAAGGTTTTAAATAAAAACCCACTATTCATAAGAAAATAACATTTAAATGACTTGGTTTCTGTAAATAATTGTTAATTATATAGCAGTAAGTCAAGTTAAAAAATATATTTTTTAACTTTCTTTTTTAGTTTTAGGAGGTCAAAAGTGATTATCTTTGATCCTAATTTCGATTATGAATTCTTCGATGAATCTGCTCCTGAACAGGAAAACGATATTCCTGCCCTTGACACTGGTTTAGGTGTTTTAATAGCAGGTTTCTCTGGTCGTGGAAGGAAGAATAAGATAATTGAAAATCGTTCCCCAGGCGCACTTAAAACTGAATATGGTGATGATTTTGGGTCTTTTGAAAAATACGGACAGGCAAATATTCATGCGCTTCGTCTCGCTAAATCAAAAGCTAGAGTATTCTTCTGCTCTTTAAGCCCAGATGATGCAAAAGTAGCGTATTCGGTATTTGGTGTATCGCTTGTAAAAGATTCAGCAATCCCAGTATACAAACGTACCGACACTGTAATTTCGGAAGATGGAACAACTGTTCTTTCTTATGGTTCAGGTGCATATGTGCTTGATACTGAGGGAAATAAAATTCAAATAAGAGTTAGATCTACTGAAAGCGGTGAAGAAATTCCTGTTACAGTTAATGGCGTTATTTTAAGAACTGAAACTATTGAATTAACTAATCGTGGTTATTTTGATAATGACGGTAATCCTACCGCATTTGATGGTTCAGTTCAAACATTAATGGACGCAAATAATAATGAAAGAAAATTCTATCCATTATTTACAGTATATTATTATTCTCGTGGTAAAGGTGGAAACGATTTTGCATTCCATATTTCTAGACAAACAAATAGAGATAAAAAGAGTGTAGATGGAAGACGCTATGTGATGTATTTCTATCAATTGTCTTCTACTGGTAAATATATACCATTATTCTCTGGTGAAGACTTCAATTTCAGTTTCAATAAAGATGCTGTATTCTCTTCAACCGATAATACATCCGAAGCACTCGGAAGTGTTTATAGAAATATTGATGATAATAACGAGCTTAAGACAATCCAACTTATTACTTATCCTGAATCATATGATGCTCTTATTAATGAGATTAATGATTCCGGTGCTAATGAAGAAGCAAGTGCATACGATATAGATATTCTTAATGCTATCTTTAAAAATGGTAATCCTTATAACAAGATCGTTACATCAGCTGATTCTATTGATATTGAAAATAGTTATATTACACTCGATCACGGAACTGACGGAAGTATTGAAGTAGGAAATACTCTCGACGATGGTACAGTAGTAACTGAAGAAATGGCTAGAGCTAAGAAAGAAGAACTTCTTATTAATTTCTTCAACTGTGATGTAGACGATGATATTTTTGATGAAAAAATCACAGATATTGATATTCTTCCTGATGAAAATTATCCAGATGAAGTTAAGAAAACTATTCTTTCTAAGTTCTCTTTATATCGTCCAGATATTGCTCTTCCTATTGATTTCGGTATCGAAGGTGGTAGAACTTCTGGAGACGCTATTTCTAAATGTAGAGAACTTACTACGTATGTAAATAGTAAATGGTCATTTATGGTTTCATTCTATGGTCATTCTGGTCTCCTTAAGGATAAGGAAATAGACGGTACTCCTAGAGTAGTAACAGCAACATATGACTGGGCTGCTGGTTTAGCAGATGATTTCGCTACAGTAGGCGGAGCATTCCAGATGCGTGCTGGTGCTAATCATGGACGTGTATCTTATTTCAATCCATTCTGGGTTGCTGTTAAGAATAAAGCAAATACAATTGCAACATTAGAAGAACTTCATATCAACAATATCCAATACCTTAATAAGAATAAAGATCTTGTTTATGGTCTTGAAGATACTCAGTATGAAGTAGAAAATTCTAAAATGATGTCTGTACGTAATGCTATTGTGGTAGGTAGAATTATTCGAATTGTAGCAGGTGTAACACCATACTATAAATACGATGAAAATGAAATTGCAACTACAATGGTTAACTGTAAGAAAGATCTTGATGATAGAATTGCTGAAGCAGCTATTCCTAAAACAATTAAGATTAATTTCCAGTTGTATCAGACTAAGTTAGATGTTAAGGAAGATAATGCTCACATTGGTGTAGATATTACATTCCCTAACTATGCTAAAAAGTTCCATCTTGAACTTAGGGCTAAACGTCCTACTAATAATATCGTTGGCGACTAATAGGAGATAAATATGGGCTCAAGATATATTTATAACAATACTGATACCTATGGTGTTAACGGAATTAAGGGCGATAGATTTAATGTAGTTGCTGGATGGGAACATGGTACAGTTGGTTTTGCTGGTAATGTTTATTCAAGACTCGCATCTGAAAACGGCATTCAGCCAGTTGATCCATCTATAACAGCAATGCGTGAACCTTTTAAGGTTGGTCGTTTTGCTCTTAAAGTACTCAAGAACGTTCCGTTCTTTGACCCTAAAGTTGCAGCAGCTTGGCGTTATATTATTGAAGATACAGCGCTCGAATTCTCAGGAATTCAAAGCTATCAACTTGAAACATTCCAGAAACAACATGGTGTTGTTCGTCAGAACTCTACATATGTTGGTATCTATAAAGAAAATAATGGTGACTTCACTATTAAAGTACCTGAAACTGCTGGTCAGTTAGTACGTAAAGCAATCGATTACTGGCACTTTGGAATGAGCGATCCAAAGACCGGTGCTGCTCATTTCTATGGTAAGGATATTCGTGATTTACAACCAAATAAATCAATGACTATTCTTTATGTATTGCTTGGACCTACATGTAGACCCGAGGACATAGAATATGCAGCTATATATCATGATTGTGTATGTACTACACCAAAACATGATCATGTAAATGCAGGTGCTCTTGGTGAAGCAGGTCAGGGTGTTGAACACGATTTAACATTTTCTGGAACATTTGATAGAGGGCCAGAAGTTGATAGATTAGCTGCTGTAATTATTGACCGTGAAGGTCTTTACGAAGAGCGTGCTAACAATGCTGTTCTTCCAGCATATATCTATGATACTTGGCTTAAAGCTAATCCTACTGATTCTGATGATAATCTTGGAAAGAGTGCAATTGGTATGACACTTGCTGACAGAATTGCTGACAGCATCACATACAAAGACACTTATACTAAGGGAAAAGCTAATTCAAGTGAAGGATTCGATAAATCTTCTGTTCTCTTAGAAGATAAAATCGATGTTATTGATACAGCATTTAAAGCTAATCCTGAACTGAATAAAACTCTTGATACTGTTAAACGTTAAACGTAGTACAAAAAAATGATGAAGATATTACTGCGTTAACATAGTAAATGATAAAATCCTAGGGCAATACTGCCCTAGGTATTTTTTATGTTAATTATACTATCCTAAATATCCGTAATGTTTTCTTTAACTCTTCACATTCATCTACGTATTCAGGAACATGTTTAGCAAACGCAAATGCATATTCGCACATAGTGAATATCATTTTATCTTTTTTAAAATCAACTAAATTATCCTTATCGTGTTCTAATATATATCTATTCGATAGAGCAGTAAGAGCATTATTAGTTATAGAAATTATAACTTCATGATTATCTCTGTCTCGTTTTATTTCAGCATATGCGTAAAATTGTTTCCATACCATATTCACGTAATTAGAAACACCCACTAGATCTTTGTATATTTTTAATTCTTCATCCAGTAATCTGCGTACGTTTTTAGTGATTTTTCCACGTTGTATCTTATCTAAATATTTTTTAGTATCACAATCTATAGTTATGATTAAATCAGTAGCAAAATTTTCGAGTATACCGATTTCGCTACTAGGTATAATTTTAGCACTTTTAACGTTATATCCTTTTAATAATAATATCTGTACAGCAGGTGCTACCATAGGGTTAATGTTATTTAATATAGTTGTGGATTTATCTTTCTTAACGAATTTGATTCCTCTATATAACACATCAAATATTGATCTAGCGTTTAATGCGTTATCAACTGATGTATTAGTAATTTTTTTCATTATATTCTTCCCCCTTTTTATGGTCTTATAATTCGTATACTTAAGTCGTCTACACGATCGATACGTCTCGAAGAAAGATCGTCTATTAATTTAATTAATTGATCAATATCCATATCCATAAATTCTATATAAAAATTATTACATGTTATAATTGCAATTTTAGTAAGTACACCCGGGGTATATAATATTAAATTTGGATTATTTATATCAAGTAATATTTCTGTTCCAATATCTGACTTAATTCTTACAAATGCCGATGGGAAATATACCGTATTACTACGTATTTCTCGTTTAAGTCTTTCTATAGATCCAGCTGATAATATAGTTACACTTATAAATAAAGTGATGATTAGTGCTAGTATTTTTTTCATTTATTTTTCTTCCTATTTATGTATTTTTGGATTATCAAATGGTATATCAGTAATTCGTTTTCCACAATATCTATCATTTAATATCTTTTCAAGTTTATCTGGATCATTGAATACAGTTTCATCACCACCAGAAAAAGCACCGCCCCGTCTGGTTAGAACTATCGAATGAATTGTGTTATCTTTATTTATTCTTATATTACCGCACGTATATCCTGGGTATCTTAAATACATTCCATATATTTTATCAGTTATATTAAATATTATCGGTTCCAAATTGCCTTCATTGTTTTTCTTAGAATACACGTAAACATGAAATTTAATGTCTCCATTTTTATATTGCCATTTTTCACTAACGTGTTCATCCATTAAACGAGTTATTTCATTAGTTAATTCGAGCATATTTTATTTTCTCCTTTATTGAAATTTAATCCATCAATTAGTTTCATGTTTCATTCTAGCAGAAAATTCTTCATCAGATTCACAAGCATCTCCAGGTCTTGATGAGTAAGTATTATCATCATACATAATAGTACAATATTGTGAAAATTTTGTTTCATGATATTTGATATCTTGAATGAAGTATCCTTTATCCTGAAGTTTCTTAAGTACAGTATTGATTTGATCTTCAGCACGATTAATAATTTCATTTCCAATCTCAACAATTTTAATTTGTGTCATTATAATACTCCTTAATAATGATATTTTTACTTCATAGATTTACAGTTAACATCGACAATCGTGGTACCATCTTCATTTTGGTGCATACTGATTCCTGTGGGAACTACATTATTATATATAACTGATTGTAATGTGTGTTTTTTAACCCATTTATTATAAATTCTTTTTTTCTTAGATTTATATGGATATTTAGACCCATCTAATTGTATAACTTTTACATTCATATTTTCTCCTTATTCTTAATAAAACTAATAGCCTCATGTGAGACTATTAGTTCATAATTTAAAAACTTATAAGTGGTGAATATGTAGTTTTAGAACTAGATATTGCACTATTTTTGAGACCTACTGAAGTAAGTAAACTTATAATGGGTTGCATATGTTTATTTGCCATTTTAGCATAATCTATATATGGAATCAGCCAATCTGGTAATTTCTTAATATTTTCAGAAGATGCGGGAATCATAATACTTCTTAAACCATACTGTTTGAGATTTTCATCTTTAAATATTTTCTCTAACAACATATTTGCTTCTTCTGGGAATCTAGACATCATCTTTCGTCTAATATCATCTTCAGTAAACAATGTTGTCGAAAATGTATATCCATAATCTCCAGTATTAATTTTTTCGTTTGGATATAGTATGTTCCAAATGAGAGCTGATCGTCCTGCATCATTTCTATAAACACCTGTTTTATATCCTTTCATTCCTGAAAATCTAGCTTTCTTACCGAGAGATAAATCTCCTTGTTTTATAGATTCTACTATGAAGTTTTCAATATCTTTAACCTTATACATGATGTTTATAGGATTAACAACAGGTGCTTTAATCATTTCAGTTTCTATACAATCCATAATGCGTTTCTTTACTTCTGGGTGTATAACCGATGAATTCAATTTGATACCTGTTGCTGAAATTTCATCAAGAACTTTTCCTTCCTGAAGTCTAGTATTAACAATGTAATTCTTTTTAGCATCAGTATACATTACTAAACGTTTGAAAAGGAATTCGTTCTTCATCTCAATCCATTTTCTATAATTTTCAGGAACATTAGCATTCTTACAGAAAACATCACCTGCAACAACTGTTCCATGAATCAATATACTTGTAAATATATTTACAAGTTTAAAGTTCAAATCTTCGTCATAGAATGCTAATTCTGGTGTATCTAAAGTTAAGTGATTTTGTATTCTATGTGCCTTAAATAAATTTGTAATAGCAGGATTAAGATTAACGATAATCGAATCTGTGTCTGAAACAATGATTGCCCTACGACGTTTGGTTTGGTATTTAAGTGCTCTTTTAGGAGTACTCATGTGAACGATTACAAACTCTTCAATTATTTTACAAATCACATTGATTATAGGATTTATTTTATTGAATACAAGATAGTTTGTAAGTTTTTTCAAAGTATCTTTATCATCACCAAAATCGGTTATCTTATTCGAATCCACAACAGTATAATCTAAATCTAAGTATTTAGCGAATTTTTCATTATCTTCATCAGATGGTTTATATGCTGGTGCTAAGAAAGATATATTCATATTTATAATGCTTTCAAATAAATCGAATATCTTTTTATTCTTATATATTAAACCGAATAAATTACAAGAATAATAATAATAGATCCTTTCAATCTTATTCATATTTTTAATGTAATTATACATAACAGGTGCAAAACTATCAATATATTTATCGATATCGACTATACTATGCATTCCTTTAGCTAATTGTTTAGCAACATCTTCCTCAGTTGGAATATATGTTATATATTTTAACCATTCTGATTCGGGATTAATCTCGGTTTTAATTTTATGAATATATGATATATATTCGTCCATTGAACAGAAATGTAATGTTCCATAGAATAATCGCTCTATAGTCCATGTCATTTCAGCAATCATTTCACGTCCTTGAGCAGTTATAGCACCTGCTGTATCTGGTGAATACAAAAAACTTCCTTTTTGACCTTGTACACCATATACTGAATTCATGAAAACCTTTACTTTTAACTGAAGTTTGTTACCGTCTTTAAACATTTCGTCTTCTGGGCAACCTTCAACAAACTTTCCTTCTCGTTTAAGAATAGCTATCATCTCTTTGGCTTTAAGCATTTTTTTCTTGTGAATATTTCTATCGCCTTTCTGTTTAATAAGTATCTTAGGTAAAGGTGAAGCTACTTTATTTAAGCTATAAGTCATAGTATTATTAGCTTCAACACACAAATCTTCTTTTTTAATAATATCCAATATATCATCCATTTCTACTGAAAAATTCTGAGTGGTATACAGATTTCTCAATTGCATTTTTGGAAAGAACTTTCTTCGTTTTTCTAGTTCATTATCTAACATTTGTTCAAGTTTATCTTTATCTATTTCGTTACCATATAAATTAGTTAGAACTTCTATGGTTTTTTCTTTCCATAATTCACTTATTTTAGGCATATTTTAAAAACTCCTATTTCATATAAATAGTTCAAATTATATTATATTTAAAAACATAATTATAGTAATATATTTACGTACATCATAAATCTAATATATAATCCTTTAAGGAGTAAAATTATGAATAACCTATCAACTACGTTGAAATTTCTTTCAAAAACATTTGATGGACAAATTGTAACTAAGAACGAACTTGAAACTCTTATTAACAACGATAAAGTTTCATTTGAATCAGCAGCTTCTATTGTTGCAGATATAGAAAATGCAGAATCAGCTGCAAAAAATAATCCTAATCGTTCAGGTGAGTCAGTTGGTACACCTATAGATATGAGCGGTGATCTTGAAAAAATGGTAGGTGTAAAGGCTGTAAACCATTATTTCAAAAATGTAAAGTTCAATGCTATGCTTGAAAATATCAAGAAAGATGATACTATGCTTTACACAGAATATGTTACACTTGAAAAAGCTATGGAAAAAATCCAGGCAGAAATCGTTCAGAAGGAAGAACAAAATTTCAATACCCTTCTTAATGAAATTAAGGGTGTATCTGAAAAAGATAAACCTATTCTTGAAAAATTAACAAGCACTGCTTTAGATTTAGGTGATAGTTTTACTAGAGTATAACGGGAGTGCGATATGAATAATATCAGGATCTCGTTAGAAAATGGAACTGTTATAAGTATCGAATCTGATAAAACCCTCTCTTCCTCTTCTACAAAATTCGATATTGATACTAAAGATAAATATGGAAAGATTTTTGAAGTTGGTGAAGCTATAGATACATGGGTATCAGCAGATTATCATTTCGGAAAGTTTTTAAGAAAAGAAGGTGAAGAAAAAGATGCTTTGAAACTTGAAGAAGAAAAGATAATTGAACTACATAATTCTAAAGTTAAAAAAGACGATTTGTTTTTGTTTTTAGGTGATATATCTGAATCCGAATTTGGAGATGAAGCAAGAACCGAAGCATTGGCTCATGTAATTAACCAGATTAAACGATTAAATGGTAGAAAGATTATTTTATTAGGAAACAATGATACGTGTGATGATCGATTTTATAAAAATTGTGGTTTCGAATTAATATTCAGACGCGATAGAATATTGACTCCTAAACATGTGTTCTCACATTTCCCAGTTAATATGCGAGACAATTCTCGTATCAATATTCATGGACATATTCATGGAACTTTTAAATATTTTGAATGTGATCCTGAAAATCATGTAGATTGTTATTGGAAATTATGGAATGGTCCTTTGAGAATTAGTGAACTTGATGAACTTGTTACATCTGGTAAATATAAAGGTGAACTTGAAGTCAGCACTAAATCAGAAGGCAATGACATCACTTTATAAAAAAATACCGTCCGTAAGGACGGTATTTTTATTTAATCATTTCGTTAAACTGTTCTTCGGTTATTATAGGAATTCCTAATTGTTTCGCTTTTACGAATTTAGAATTTGCACTATCGGTTTCATTAGTACATAGGTAATCTGTATTAGAAGTCACACTTGAACTAAACGACCCTCCTACAGATTTTAACTTAGCTATTGCTTCATCTCTAGTCATTGTATTAAGTGCACCTGTAAATGCAACTGATTTATTACTTAATTGTGAATCTGTTCTTATAACCGTTTCATCTGATTTAAAATCAAACAATTTAGAAAGTTCAATTAATTCGTTTTTATAATAGTTCAATTCGTTTACAAGATTTTCACTAGCAAGCACAGCGAATCCAGGTATAGTTTCAACGTCTTCTACTCTTAATTTTAACAATCCCCAAATATCTTTTATTTTCTTAACAGTTATAACTTTTTCTATCATCAATCTGCCTATATCATCTAAGTCATATCCTGCTATGAAATCAACGAGATTCATTTTAGCTTTAGATTTGTCAATGTTTGCTTTGATTTTTACAGCTATTTTAGGAGACATCACCTTACTCAGTTCATCCACAGATACTGTATACAAATCTTTTACATCACTTATGATTTTAGCATCATATAATGCTTTAGCTAACGATTCACCTATTCCATATATATTGTTTATTGTTACCCATTTCAGTAATCTATGTATTACTGTGCTTGGACAAGCTTTATTTGGACAATATATTTTTGAAGGGGTTATTTTTAATTTAGAACCACAACATTCACATATTTCAGGATATACTATGTCTTTAGCATTTGGTGGATTGCTTATAACTGATTTGATTTTAGGTATAATTTCACCACGTTTAACAACCATAATTTTACTACCAATCTTTATACCTAATGAATTGATTATATTAGGATTACATAAGTTGGCTCGTTGCACAGTAGTACCACATAGATAAACTGGCGTAAATACACCCACAGGTGTATATGTTTTTCCATTTCTACTGAATTCAACATTCAGTAAATCTGATGGTTGTTCGCTAAGTATAAACTTATAAGCAATTTGATTATCTGGTTTAGTTTTATTAGCATCATTAAAATCAACGTCGTTTACTTTAATTACTAAACCATCTATATCATATTCTACTGTAGAGAATCTATTTGTTGATAATTCATCTCTAAGCTTAGTTATTTCATCATGTGTTCTTAATGCTGGCATATAATAAGTTTCAACGCATTTAAAACCTTGATCTTTTAACCATTCGATTTTATCAGATTCTTTTTTAAACCATTCTGGGTCATGAGCATTTAAAACATCATATACGATCACACTTAATAGATAAGCAAATTCACTATTTTTTCGTTTCATAATACCATTCGCCGCATTTCTACAGTTGGCACCAAACGGCACTTTCTCAAAATCTTTATGAAATAGCAAGACTTCACCTCTTACGCCTCCTGTAAAATTGGAATCTTTAAGTATCTTAACAACATGTTGTGCTTTACTGATATTTTCAGTGACATCATCCCCAATAGAGCCATTTCCACGAGATACTGCTCTAACGAACTTTCCGTTTTCGTATTGGAGCTCTATTGAAGAACCATCACATTTGTATTCTACGAGTACATCTTTACCCACAGCACGTTTATTAATCCAATCTATAAATGCTTCAGGCTCATTGCATTTATTTTGAGAACCACAATGCATGAAATGTTTAGCTTTCTTAAATGCTGAACCAGAATCACTACCGACACGTCTGAAAACTTCGTTGTTAGGATCGATTTCCATGAGTGTATCGTAATAATCATCAAATTCAGCATCACTTACAAGCGATTCCCCAGTATTATAGTATGCGTCTTGAAACTCTTTTATTTTCGCTTCAAGTTCTTCTTTAGGTAAATTTATTTTCATAATTTATCCTTATAAATCGATCTCAGTATAAGTATTGACAAATTCTTTAACTGATAGATGTAATTGTTCTTGTTCTGTAAAAACTGAACAAATATTTATATTCATATGACAGTTTTTATTCATCATTGTTTCATCATCGAATTCTATTGGCTGTGCAATAATAAATAATTTATCTATATTACACATCCTCAAATTCGTGTTTTCATCTTCAACCCATTTTCTTAATTCTTCACAAATCTGATAATTGTCGTATCTACGTTCAACGCAATTATCATGTTTAAGTATGAATTTATAAGTTCTAGCATCTGTCGGTTGTATAAATATTAAAGTAGATTTATTTTCATTTTTATAGAATAGATTTACGAGAATACCGAATTTTTCAATTGCATCTTTATTTTCATAAGGCCAGTAGAATAATAAATCTTTTACAATGTGTAAAACCTTATCATACCTATCACAATCATTGCTTTCAATATTTGAACGCCAGTTAGGTACAACTATGGTTGTCGGTTTATCAACGTTAGGTATAACATAGCAACCATCCATAACATCTGCAAAGTTTTCTTCAAGTTCACCAGACGTACTATAATATTTTAAAAGATCGATATAAGAATTTTTAATATCAATGGCTTTTCCTTTAGATATCAATTCGTCGTCATGAATTTCAACATCTTCATATTCGTCGGCATTGATGTGGAATTTAAATATATTTGGTTTAATAGGAGTTGTTTTGTTTGATGAAGATATTGTTTTGTCCCCAGATGCCAAATCTTCGCTACGGATTTCATATTCAACGTCTTCAGCCACAGAAGTATCGACTGCTGAAATATTATCCATATCTGTATCATTTCCACCTATTGCTAAAATTTTTTCAGAATTTCCATTTCCTAACAGATTATTCTGTTGTTGTAACTGCATTCTATCGAGCATATCCATCTTTTTAGCTTCAAGCATTAATTTTTCGTGTTCAAGAGCTAATTCCATCTGCCTATTTTGATTAGCCATTTGTAATTGTGCTATCTGAGCCATTTGCATCATAGGATTTTGTTGTCTAGGTGCATATGTGTGTTGATTGATGATAGTCATATCTCCGAACAAATTAACAGATCCATCCTGCCCTCTAGTCATCATCATGTTTCCACCCATCATGCCAGGGTTCATCATTTCATTCATATAATTTTTTCCTCCATAAAATCATATTCGATGTCATCGATAAATTAATATATTATTGAAAATTAAATGAATATTGACATAAAAGTGTTATAAAATTATATTGAGGGTAACTTTTATGAGAAGTGATATGATCGAAAACGATGCAATAGATAATTCACAATCTACTGATTTATATGATAACATTTCTGAAATTGAAGTATCTTTAAAATATGGAGATACCTCTAATCCTAGAAAAGATACGTTTGCTACATGTTTAGACGATGTATTTGGTATTACTTTAGATGATATTGATAATATAGAAACTTTAATATGTGATAAATCTCCTGAAGTTAGAGAAGTGTATGAAGAAATGTATAATATTTTTAGAGACGGGTTGTTGACTTTCTATGATAGACACTTAGGCGTAAAATTTAATTACGATGATATTAATAGAAAACCGGATTTTAATGAATTGTATTCTGTTTATAAGGTGATGTATTTAGGTGAATATGATACCCTTGGAAGATTATTTGCATACATTATACTTAAAAATCCTGGAGTATATGATTTAAGAAAGAATACATGTTTTACAGATATTTTATATGATACTGCAGTTTTCAATCTAGATAACATACCGAAAATATTAAATAAAGTTGATCCAGGTAATATGGATAATACAGTGGTTTTCGGTGAAGATATAGAAGAAGATGATATGTATAATGCCAAGATATCTATAGATATGGATGTTTGGAGATCACATGTTATCAAAGTTCTGAATTTAGGAGCTGGCGTTCTTAATAGAGATATTCTACGAGAAAAAGTCATCACTTATATGGATTATATTAATGAAAATAAATTATTATAAGGAGTCATTAAATGACAAATAACAAAATTAATGCTATACCACAAGTGGATTTCGCCAAAGTAATGAAGGAGAATCCAGAAATTGCTAAACGAATGGAGCTTCAGAAATCTGTACAAGAAGCTAATTCATCAGTTAAAATCTTCAATAAGTTTGAAGAGGCTAAAAAATTATTTGGTTTTATGGATCCAATTACTGAAGTTAAAGAATTGGATAATACGACTGAAACATTCCTTTTAGGAACAGGTTTGGTTAGCATTAAAGAAAACCAGAAAAACATTTTCGTTCCATATCTTACAGGAAAACCTAGTGTAAATATCGCATTAGATAATTTGAAAGATGTAACGACTAGTAAAATCGTTGATACAAATAAAACAATCGAATATCCTAATAAGATTAAAGTATTTAGAATTCTTTTCTTAACTGATGAAAAGATTGAAGTTGGAAAAGGTGAAGAAAAAGAAATCAAGACACAATATCGAGTTTTGACACATATCGATTCTGATGATATGGTTAAACTTGGTAATCATCTTATTTGTAAGAAAAATATTCCTTTTGCTAAAGATCCAGCAACTCAATTATCTGTTGAAGATGTCGTATATATTGATATAGATAATAATAAGCTTACCTTTACAAAGGAAAAAGACGATGATAACAATGTGTATATTGTACCTATCGTTATATCTGAAGAAGCATACCGTTCAACAATTGATAGCATTGATAATGAATGGAATAAAATTAAAGATAGCTTTATCGATAAATTGATTGACGGATATACTGATCCTCAGAAAGTAGAATTGAAGAAGTATCTTACTTCTAAGAATATTATTAGTGATGAAAATCCTTATTTTGATAAAACATTTGCTATATTCTCTTATAATAATGATCAAGTAATCCCACTTGTTGATGCTATCAATACTAATGTGAATGGTATCGTTATTGACGAACTAAATGTGACATCAAATTTGTTCCCTAAGTACGGTGATGAAAATATAAATACTGACGCATATGAATTCGATAAAACCACTGGTCTTCCAGTATTTGATAAAAAAGATTTACACAATCTTAAAATTATTGGTCTCACTGAAGAAATGATTAAATCTCTTCTCGATACTGGAGCATTAAGTTTAAATACTGCAGATGAAGTGATTAAGAATCATACTGAAGAAGAAAGAAAGATCATTCTTAACAAATCATATGATTCGGAGTGTCGTTGCATAACTGCATTATTTGAAAATAAAGACGTTCCATTATGGAAACTCGTTGAAGACAATGAAATTGATTTCAATAATGTATTCGAGTTAGATAGTTTCGACAAGATTCTTGATGAATCAGTTAATCATAAGAAAGATATTATCCATCAGATGTGTGAGCTTAAGAATACAGCGATGCGTGTTCAGCAGAAGATTGATTCTGGTGAATTTACAAATATGTATTCTAGTATTTGTAATAATTATTTTAATGATTTTTATGCACATACTCTGGAAACACTCGGCGTGGATAAAGATGATTTTGATCTATCAACTTTCCCTAAGTTTATTAAACTGATTAATCTTGATTTTGCTAAATTCAATAAAGACAATGATACTTTCTTGAAAGATAAAATGTCAAAAGCGTTTATAAATACTTTTGAAGTAAATAATGCTAGAGATAAATTTGGTAAACTTCCAACTAGTATCTTTACACTCAATGAAGATTTCATTAGTTCGATTGTTGATATTTCAGTTATTCCTGAAAATATCTCTGATAGCGAAAAATATGACCGTATTTTCCAACAGGTATTTACTAAGTTCGATTTTATTAAGAGTGTAGCAAAACGTCCGTTTAATTTCGTAACAAAAGTTTATCCTAATATTAAAGAAGCATTGATTGGTCGTGAAACTACGAATGATTTCAAATATGCTAATGGAATCGGCATTGAAGATTTTGCAAAGAGTGAAGAATGTATTGAGTTGGCTAATAAGATTGTTGCTGCTATTAAAGATATCAGAAAAGAATCATATACAGAAGATAATAAATATTTGTACGTTACAGCTAATGATAAACTTACTAAGTTCTCTTCATCTCTTGATAAACGCAAAGCTAAATCTATACTGGATGTTGCTAAAATTGGAGCTAGTTATGTTGCTATTCTTGAAAACCATAACTACCTTGAAAGTATTACTTCTCGTTTGAGCGTATATGAAGAAGATGTTAAGAATATTCCTGATGAAAGAAAAGATACATACTTCATTAGAGATACTAAAACTAATAAAGATTTTAATATTTCTGAATATGATACTTTAGTTGAAAAAGAAACAAATACACTCCCAGAAGGATATCTTGTACTTCATAAAACAAGTGACGAAGAAAACCGCTCTATCGTACTTGATTTTATTTTGAAGAACCGTCTTAATATTGCGTTTGTATTAATGATGAATAGACTTTCTGGTCGATTTATCGATTATGTAGTTGAAAAGAGTAGAAAAACTCATACTCTTAAAAACAAAGAAATCGATAACTTCGATAATTTGTTTAGTTCAGTTACATCATTGTTGGTTCCTTCAATTTCTGCTCTTGAAGATGAAAGTATTGATATCTCTTCAGAACATATTGAAATTAGCGAATTGTTCCCTAACGATGCAGCTATTAAACTAGGAGTCGATGCTGTAAAAGATATTCTTAAAGATTTGCAGAATAAAGATAATCTTATTAATGCAAGAAAAGAATATTTGAAACAATGTCTTGAATACGTTTGGGAAATTGTTTCATAATATTATAATGAATTATAAAAAAATAAACTCGGGTAAAACCCGAGTTTATTTTTTAGTACATTAACTACATTAACTCTTTCTGGATTTAATTGGAATCGGAGATACATTTTTGATATCAGGAATTAATACATTATTTCGATACATTGTTGTTCCACGGATTTATTCGTTCCTCATAATAAATACATTAATATTTTCCGGATTTAATTTGAATCAGCGATTCGTTTTACTTCAAGATACATTTAATATATACGTGTGTAATATTCTATTGCGATACATTATAGTAATAAGGATTTAATTATTTATTTTGATACATTTCAACTGATAAGGGTTTAATATTTGTTCCAGATGCATTTCTCATATCCGTGTTTAATAAGCTGTGTCGATACATTAACTCCTTTTGGATTGAATTTTTATGATGAGATACATTTGTGGGGGATATGTGTTTAATATTGAAAACCGATTCATTTTATTCTAGTGGGTTAAATATAGCTTATCGATTCATTACAACATTTTGGATTTGATTTTCGATTTTTGATACATTTTCACCAATCAGGATTTAATAATCTATTTCGATACATTCTCTTTTGACGGGTTTAATTGATTAACTCAATTACATTTAACTGATTCGGGCTTAATTGATTAGTATGATTTTAACAAAATTGTTCTTTTTCCATCTTTTTAAGTTCCAAATATTGGAGCTTAATATACTTATCTTGTATACGTTGTCTGTACACAGGTATAAGCGAATTCATATCTTCACGTCGATTTTTCATAGCATAAAACTCTTCTTCTGTCATATTTTTAGGAACATCAAAAGATAATTTCTGCTCATTCCAAGCCGACATTATTATCGTATCCATCTTTGAGACATTTTTATTTAATAGCATGAGAGTTTTTTCATCTTCATTTATCTCTTCTTCAAGTCTCTTCTTTTTATCTTTAAGATTCATTTTATTGAATCTTTTAGTTATGCCATATATAGAACCGATCGATACAATCGATGCAACTACACCGATTCCCATGCCTATTAAGAATGATTTATTATTTTCTTTCATATTATTTCTCCTCTTGTCTATTTAGTTAATATATAAAAATTTATATTTGTAAAATAAATTTAACATTTTATCGATATGAGGAATAGTATGAAAAAAGAAAATAAAAAAGAAGAGTTTAAACCTTTTGTGACAAATATAGTTGTGACTAAAGATAAACCTAATAAGAAATCGTCGGTGTTTAAACAAGACGTAAGTTCTATGAAAATTGAAAAGAATTCTAGTTCGTTTTTTAATAACGGTTTTAATAAAAAATAGGAGAAAACGCTATGCTAGGTATGAAGAAAAAGATAGAATTGAATGTTGCCGATATGTGGTTAAAAGAAGTAATTAGAGACGATTCTAATAGTATACAAAAGTCTATGATACACGGGATAGAGTTAATGAATACATTAGAATCTAAGATGTTCTATTTCTGGATAAGTTATTTTAAAAGTAGGTTTATTCATGATATCCAGCTTAATTTGTATTACGTATATTCTAAAGATGATCCTGAAAAAAGAGAACCTGCTCCATATGATGAAAGTATAATAGATTCTAGTGTGGAAGCAATAACAGATATTTATGATATAGATAGACAAGTTAATATTTGTTTTAATCTATCTAAAAAATATGAAATCAAAGATACTAAAGATCTGTTTTATTATATTGGGTTATTAGCATTTCATGAAACAATACATGTTTTATTGGTGGATTTTGTATCGTATGGTCATAATAAAAATAAAATGATAATTAGAGGAAACGTTGATAAAGTTAAAGACGAACACAAATTTATTATGAACTTAGAAAACAATATGTATCCTATTATCTTTGAAAATGTGTATAATAAATTGATTAGATTTTTTTAATTATATAAATTTTAACCTAAACAGCTGGAAAAAATTCCAGCTGTTTTTTATTTATATATTTTTATAAAAATACTAAAACTATCTAATGAAAACATTGGTATTTTTAGTTTCACGAAATAAATGGAGGATGATATAATGAGTAAAACAAAAAGCACAGTTGTAGCTCAATCTCAAAATTACCCAAAAGGTTATTTGAAAGATGGACGTAGGGTAATTATGGGTTTCGATACTAAAGAGTTGTTAAAGGATAATGGAGCTACGTATTTTTCATTATATACTGGAACAAATGCTTACTTTTTCGATGATCCTATTCATCGTTTAAATAATAATGTATTAGTTAAATGCGGTAAGAATAACTATATTTTGACCATACCAGAATTGATTCTTGATTTGATTTTCTGGAGAGCAAATGTTGTATTTAAAATTCCAATTACAGCAAATGAAATGTATTCATACGATCATTTGAGTAAGGGAATGTTTAACGATATTATGGAACATGTTACTCAAATGGTAGTGGATTTCCAACAGAAAGTAACGCCTGAAATAAGTAAGTGTCTTTCAGCTATAAAAGATAATTTATCTACATTCTCACATAACTGGGCGTATGTGAAGTGTAACACTATTTCAATTTACAATATTATCGAATTTAAGAATCGAAATAAAGATTTCAATCGTTTGTTCCACACAACTTTATCAAACGATAAAACAGTTGATGAAAATGAAAAAATTGTAAAAGAATGTGAAAAAGAATTAACTGAAATCATTGCTAAAGATGATTTGAACTGTTTTAAACCATATGTTCTTGCTGGACGTTTAAAGATAGCACAGCTGTCTAAAGTTTTATGTACAGTAGGTACACGTCCTGACATTGATAAAACAATTATTCCGTGGCCTATCACTAAAGGTTATATTCGTGGTCTTCAAAATCCAGCAGAATATTACATGGAAACGATTACTGCGCGTGATGCGATGATGACAAAGAATGATAACTTGCCTCGTTCAGGATTCTTATCAAGAAAAATTAACCGACTTACATCAGATATTTTCATTAACTATAATGTCGATGATTGTGGAAATACAAGATATTTGAATTACTTTGTTAAGAATGAAGATTATCTTGACATGGTTGCTGGTAAGTACATGTATGATGAGAAACTCGGTAAATTAAGAGTTATTGAATTAGATAAAGATAAACATCTTATAGGTCAGACCATTAAAATCAGAACATTTATTACATGTACGTGTAAGCATGGTGTATGTAAGAAGTGTGCAGGTACAGTAGAACGACGATTGAAAGGAACTCGTCTTGGTACATTGCCTTCAATCAAGTGTGTAAATCCTATGTCACAGAAAGCTCTTTCTGCTAAACATGATTTGGGAACTCATTCTATTGCTATCGTAAATAAAACTCTTTCTAAATACTTCTATTCTGATGGTATGGATTTCTTCATTAAACCAGAATATTCTTCACAAAGAGAATTATATTTGGTAGTTCGTTCTGATTCTATCGAAGATATCGTTAACTCTAACGTAGATACATCAGATGATGAAGTTGATACTGTTATCGCATTGGATTATGTCGCAGTGAGAGATCATGAGGTTGATTATCCTATTGAAAATGACGGTATGAGAATTGCACTTTCAGATGAGATTCTTGCAAATAAGAAAATATTTATTGAAGATGAAAACAATGCTGATAATATTCTTATTCCTTTCAATAAATTGGAATCACCAGAAGACCCGTTGTTCTATACAATTCTTGATACTGAGGAAATTTCTAAATATTTAAATCTTCTTATTGGTACAATTGATAGAAACACAGTATCTCGATATACTACATATGATGAGCTTATCGCAGCAATGGTTAAGATTATTTATGAATCAGGATTCGTTGACAACATTATTCACTTTGAGTGTATTGCTAAGAGTTTGCTTAGAGATAAGTTCTCTAAAGCAAAAACACCAGATTGGAATAAGAAAGACTGTGAGTATCAGATTCTTAAAGTATCAGATGCCATTATGAATAAAGACTTCTATACTGCATTAGCTTATCAGAATTTGAAGAATTTGTTCAAGAATGCTTCGATTAGTAAACGTATGGGCACATCGTTGTATGACTGCTTCTTCAGAGTATCTAAGAAATACTAAAAGGGTTTAGAATATGATAAAGGTTTTAGTTAGACCTTCTGTTATAATTCTAACTCCGTATAGATTACATCAAGTATATGCATTGGAAAAAATGTTAGCGGTTTGGGATCCGCAAGCAAATCGTTATACATCTTTTCTATATGAATTTGAAGCAGAAGATGAAAAGAAAGATCCTAAATTAGGATTATTGAAATTGCCTAGAGGTTTAGGTCTAGAAACAATTAAAGCCGCATTAGAAGTAATATGTGAAGAATACACTGTTATAGACCAAACCAGCAGATACAAAAACTATTCAAAAATATCAAAAATGGATATGATATTTCCGCCAAAAGATGAAGTTCAGGAAGAAAGTTGTAAATTCCTAAATAATACTTTGTATTACAATAATCAGGCATTTTTACAACTGGATGTTGGAAAAGGTAAAACTTATTGTTCTACTAAGCATATATGTGATGTTAAGAAAACGACGATGGTAATATCGTTTAATCTAGCAAATCAATGGAGCAATAAGATATCCGAATACACGAATCTTGAAAACGGAGAAAATGGCGGAATAGTAAATGTTGTAGGAATACAATATTTCGAAGATTGTGTATCTGGAAAAATAAAACCTAAAGCAGCAGTTTACCTTACTACAATAAATACGTTGCATTTGTATCAGAAGACCCATGGCAAAATGAGTCTTCAAGATATAGCTGACTGTTTAGGTATAGGTATTAAGATTTTCGACGAAGCACACAACAGATATTTGTTATTTAACTCGATAGATTTAAATATGCAAACAGATGAAACTATATACCTTAGTGCTACTCCAGGTAGAAGTGCTAAGGTTGAAGATAAAATGTTTGCTAAAATATATAAAGAAGTTAAATCTTATGGTTCGTATACAGCACAAATGAATAATTATTATATTATACGTTACGTTACATATAATAGTAATTCTACAGCCGAGGATAGAATCGGATTCAAAACTCCTAGAGGTTTGAGCTCGTTAAAATATACACGATATTTATTTGATAAATATGGTGGAAACTTAATGAGAACAGTAATGTATTATGCTGAGCCTATATTTAAAGAAAATCCTAAGGCGAAAATGCTGATAGTAACGGATTGGATACAAGATATAGAATTTATTAGGGATTGGTTGAAAAAGAAATATCCTAACTATTCAGTTGGAACATATTGTGGATTGGTTAAAGATAAAGAACTAAAAGAAAAAGAATTAACCAAACAGATTATAATTGGAACAATTGGAAGTATGCAGAATGGAAAAGATATCGAAGGATTACAAATGTTGTTTCCATTAACTACATTCAGTTCTTCGATAGTAACTCGTCAACTTTTAGGTCGTTTAAGACAAATAAAAGATAAAGACGTGTATTATTTCGATTTTGCAGATATCAGTGTTCCATCTATAATGGATCAACGACGAGATAGAGATAGAGTATTTAGACTTAGAGCAGCCAATGAAATTGAAAATGATAGAATTGATTTGGATCGTATATAATGAATAAAAGGAGCAACATATGTTAGATTTTGAAAATCTTGATAAGTTATCAAATGTTATATGCAGAATCAATACTTCTATCAGTTTAAAGCACATTGTCGAATTGAAGAATTCCTCTAAAGATTTTAATCAATACGGTTTCTATTATTCTACTAAAAATAGTAATAATGGAAACCTTATGTTTAATAACAGAGGATATATATCTTTGGAAAATAAGAAAACTATCATAGGAGATAATGGAATAGTAAATTCATCAGTTGTACGTGTGAAAATGACACCTATGGATTTGCCACTATTAACTGACGCACTGAACGTTGCAACAGGATGGATTATAGGAAATAGTGGTGTGTTTGCAAATGATGGAATGGGTCATCCTATCTCGATAAGAGATCTTTCTATCAAAGCACAATGTCCGTTGATATCTGAAAATGGTGGTCTCATTATTAAGCCATGTATTATAGATGATGTTACGAGTATAAAATATCAAGGAATATCTTTAAGCAATCATGTTAAAGGAGAAATCTGTGATTTTACAGCAACAGAATTTATGATGTTTAAGAATTATGTAATTACGTCTTTGAACAACTTATATTCTAACAATCTATTATTAGCCATTCACGGTATGCAATATTGTGAGTATAAAAATTTAATGGAGGTTTTAAATAAAAGAAGATGATACCTAATACAAACCTCAACGATGATGGTACTATTTGGTTAAAAACTACTCCTACTGGTGAAAGACTCATAGTTGGTAAACAATATTTATTCTTAGGAAGATATTGGGTGTATGCTGGAGACTTTAATGATATCAGAGAAGTTCCAAATATTCATTGTTGTTATACAATAGGAAATCAGATTCGAGTACATACAGGAGTTTCTCCAGCTATGAATCTAGAACGCAAAAAGATAAAACGAAAACGTCAAGATGATGGAAGAAAAATAAACACAGATATATCTGATCAAGATAATGATTTGTTGACGTTAGTTAAAACAGTTATTAAAACTAAGGATATTACAAGAGGAGATTTCAAACAGGCATATGATAATGACTCTGATATGAACAACTGTCTTCGTCATATTGAAACTCAAAATACTTTGAGTTGGCCTAGATTCACTGATTTGCATGATAGAATTAAATTCGGTTATAAGTTAACTGTATTTGATGAGAACGGAGTAATAGCAACAGCAATATCAGATAATGTTCCTATACCTAAAGAACTTGCTGACAAAAAATAATCTAAAAAGAGAAAGGGTTTTTGTATCCTTTCTCTTTTTTGGAGAGATACATATATGTCTAAAAAAAATAAACCTAAAATAAACAAGACTGAAAAAACACTAAAAACTACTTTGAATAGGATATTAAATTATTCTGCATTGTATCTACCGACAATTGAAAATCCTGATTTATATAAAATACCTGATCCCGTTATAGAGTTTTATAGAAATCAATTTGGAGATAATGAAATCAATAGCACAAGTATAGAAATCGTATATACTAATTCAGGAGAATTGTTTGGTTACTATCATATAGATAATGATAGACAAATTACATTTATAATATTCAGATCTAAAGAAGATCCATCAAAACAAGTATTCGCTTTAAAGAACATATGCGATAATCTTTCTAATGAAAAAGATTATAATATAGTTATTAGAGGCGTATTATTGCCTAATTATATTTTTTACGATAACTATATTTCTGAAGAATTACTTGAAAAATATAAAGGATATCGTTGTGACGTTTGTTTCTACAGTAAATTTGATTCATATAGAGGAAGTTTATTGATAGATAATAAACTGGTTCATTATTATGAACATCCTTTTTTGATAAAATATTTAGATAATTGTGAGAGCTATTCTCATGATTTATTTTTTGATTTTAGAAAATACGATAAAATCATTAACACGAACGAGTTTACAATTTCGATATATGACAAATATTTAGATATTTTTAAAACCGATAGTTTTTTTAAAGATAAAAAACCCACTAAGAACAACGGTAAAGTTAATAGTTTTGCTACTGATGTTGTAACCGAATCGTATTACGGATTTAACAAAATATGTTTTATTCTTCCTTCTATAAGTAATGAAGAACTTAAACTTTTTTTAAACAACACATTCATTAAGATAATTAAAGAATTAAATATTGATAATATTTTATTTTTTGACAGAATACGTTTTTATAAATCAATTGATGCTGAAAATTATAATATCAAAACATATGATGATAATATACATTTTGTTGAAAATGAGAAAAAAAGAGATTCTACTACGTTTATAGAATATTCAAATGAAGAAATGATTAATTTATTCTTAAAAACATCTTAATGAATTATATTGTAGTTGGAAAGTAATATGAATGAAGTTAATGAAATAAGTTCAACTATGTTGGACACTGTAACAACGACCTCTTCTACTATTTTACAACAACCAAATACAAATACAAAATTGTTAGTATTGGCGATAATTAATTCAGTTTTATTAATAGCTATAATCTTATCGATAATTATATTGGTAAAATTGAAAAAATCTGGAAAACAATTAATATTCAGTATTGGTAAACGTAAAGATAAGACTAATAATTCTAAAAAGAATGACGATTCGAAGAGTTTATCTATAAATAAAGACACGATAGTGTCGAATATGATGAATCACAGATTTTTCACATCTATAAAGTATAAATATGTTGGGATAGACTATAATTTTACATTTGAAAATTATGAAATGTTAATCGAACATGGAGTTAAAGGTGAAATAAAAGAACTCCAAAATTTTAAAAAGTTAATAGCTTCACATTTTTTATCAGATTGTATTTTTAAATATCTTTTTGATAGTGTGAAAGCGTGGGTAGATAATGTAGTTGAGGAATTTAGGTCTATGGAAGACTATAACGAAGATTACATCCCTGTAAGTATGTGTGATATCATAGAATATTTAGTGCATTTTACAAAACAAACTACTCACATGTCTAGCCAATTGCGTTTAACTTTTAACGGTAAGATCATCGATGGTATTCCTAATGATTTTGTAAAGTATTTTTGTAAAATAGTCAATAAAGATTTGAATGTTATCCAGGGCATAATTTCTTCAATAATATATACTACCAATGTCCCATGGCATAGTAAAATACTTGAGATATTGGATCTGTTCGAACTTGTTATAGAATATATCAAAGATAGTGTAGATTACACATTGATTATTCTCAATGGACAGTTGGAAAGATATCTAGAAGATCTTATGAACGATTAATTATAAAAGGAATTGGATATGAATATTAAAATAAGCAAAGAAAATATGTCAGTGAATATCTGTACAGAAGGGTCACAACCTGTACAGGTACAACAAATTGAACAACCCGCAAAAAGTAATGAATCTGTTATTATGCTAAACGAATCTAGCGTTACTGCTAAATTCGGTCCTATGATAATAGGTGACGTTAACGTTTCTGATGCGAGAATTTCAACAATTCATAAAATGCTTACACCTTCAAAGCTGATGCTTCAAGGTAATCTCAATGCGTTCGCAATAGCTGCTTCTAAAGCAGATAAGATGAGTGATTCTGGAGCAGACGCAGCATATTATGATATTTGTTCCAAAATGCAGAACAATAAAGAAATTCTTAATCTTGCAACAGAAGAATTTTATCAAATAGCAGACATTTATCAGAAAGCAGGTTTTATTAAACCTAACAGAACTGTTCCTGAATATTATAAATTCACTTTCTTAGGAAATGATTCAAACAGATATCCGTTGTATATCGGTTTAACAAGATACATGCCTTTTGAACTTGATCTTAAAAAGATGTTCCAGGTAGAAAATATTAAAGAAGAAGACATCAAAAATCATTTTCAAGATGTAAAAGCTTATTGGGATATGGTAGATAGTACCAACAATCCTGAAAATCTCATGGATATAGCTAAGAAAGTTAATTCTGTCGAAGATGATCTTTATGCTAAAGCCAAAGATTATACTAGCTATGTAGCAGGTAAAACTCTTACATCTATGTATGCTTGTAATGCTTTATGTGCTCTGAATAAGGGATGTAAAAACATTAAATATTGTCAAGATCCATATATAGCTTTCTGTATCCAAATGGAAACTATGAGAATTAAAGACAATGCTCCTAACTGGAAAGTAGGATTTAATCTTACTAGCTGGGAATCATCTAAAGATTTCAATCAAACTACAGCAACTTATAGTGTAGCTGCAACTATATACTATAAAGTGATTCCTCCTAGATTCTTAGGAAAATGTAGTTTTGAAAGAAACGGTAAGACATATTAAGATAATTAACAGGAGGGATTACCTCCTGTTAATTATTATATATTACCTAGTTCTGTACCTGAATATATTTGTTTATCTAATATAGATTCTATATCAGATCTTTCAGGCATAATAAGAGAATCCCAACCAGTGAAATCTTGTGCTAAGAAAAAACCATTTACAGCTAAGACTATCCACCAATAATCAGTAGAACCATAATAATCATATGCTAATTTAAGCGGTTTATAATAGTACATTGCTTTTTCTTCATCATTGAATGTTTTTATCTTAGATACAGCTTTCAAATGTGGTACTAATTCATTCAGTATGAAATTATTTTGGACACACAGATTTAATATAGAATTGTACTTATCTGAAGAATATTTTTCAAAATTTGTACAGTTTTCAAATACTACTGTATTAGTTTTAGATAATTCCATAGCCTTTTTAAGATTATTAAGATGTACTATTGTTTGTTTCATAATTCACCTCAATTAGCTTTGACTAAGGAATGATTCAAATCTTGATGGGTCTAAGAAATAATCTTCTTTAAGCTCTGATATTATTTCGTTTCTTTTAGAATCACCCTCAGACTCGAAATTACTGATATCGGCGTTTATTTCTACACCGTTTAATACACCACTTTCTCTAGCAGCCGGGAATTCCGCATATATAGATTTTTTTACATCAGCTATGAATAAGTTTATAAAGTGTTCATGATAACCCATTTGTATTTCAGGTAATCTAATCAATCTCTGCATAGTCAATACGAAATCTAGATGGTTTCGTCTATATGGATATACTTCACAGAAATTAGGAGCTTCGAATTCACAGCGCCAGCGTACTTGTGGCACATTTTGTAAACTTCGAATTTTCGCCATAGCAGCATCTGCCATTGGTGAATTAAAACCTGAATAAACTTGGTCATATCCCTGACCATTAAAATAGAATTTTTCAATACCGATATACTCATCTTCCATATTGTATTTTGGTATAATATATCTGTGGAATTCTTGGATGTTGTTAGCTGGGTCAAATGTAGGAATTGCACAAGCTTGCGTTATTTTAATTCCTTTAACTAACTTAGGATAGTATTGTGACCACAAGTATTTAGTTTTAATGTTTAATATATTAATGTACCATTTAGGTTCGATACATTCAAATAGTTTTGAACCTAACGCAATTCTTAAATTTTCTAATAAAAAAGTTTCATTAAGCATTTTTAACTCCTTTTTATCATAATAATGTCCAACATTTAAAATATATTAATTATTTGATTTGATCGTATCAGATAAATGTATATTGTATTATTGATATAGTAGAGTAAACTCTTTAATTATTATAGCTATATTAAAAGGTATTATAAATATGAAATACGTATATGATGATGATGGAAAAATTATCGGATATGATTTTTCTGACAACGAACTTGAAGCTATTAAAGTTGATCCTGAGATGGGAAAAGTTATTACTGAAGGATTTGTAAACATGCAAAAGGAAATAACAAATCGAACAAAGATCTTTCAGGAAGAATCTACTAACAGAGCAAAGATCTTTCAGGAAGAATCTACTAACAGAGCAAAGATCTTCCAAGAAGAAGATACTAAACGCTTTCAGATAATCAATGCTCAGTCTTTAGGCATATTACCTAATTAAATCTACGTTTGATTTTTAAAGAAAACCGATATTTTATATCGGTTTTCTTTTTATTCATAATACCATTTGATGTTTATATTATATTAGTGAAGGGGGAAATACTATGGGTGGAATTAATGGTATTTTTGATTACAATCTTTCTCAACAACAAGTTGTAAAACCGGTTGAGAAAGTTAATGAAGTAGCTAAAACTACTATAAGAGTTAATAAGCCTACTTTTCAAGAACTTTTAGATGGATATAGAAATCCTAAGAAAGAACCTGAAGAGGAAAAAGAGGAGGAAAAAGAGACAGTAACTCAGAGAGTAGATGCTACCTCTATAGCTGCATCTATGGCAGCTATGAATTACTTAATTTCTAAAAAGAAAGAAAAGAAGTAATCTAAAAAGAACGCGGTTGTACCGCGTTCTTTTTTATTTGTTTTTACCATATAGAGAATATATCGTTTTTAGCAATTTGTTTCGATTACGTATGTGATAAGGTATTTTATAATCAGATTTGATTAATTCGTAATCAAAATGGTGTCCGAGAATCAATCTCGATAAACTGTGACCATATCTTAATTCTTTATCTGTAACTTGAACTATCTCGTTATTTTTAGCCAAACATAGTACACGTAATAGTACATCTCTAGGATGAACGTATTCACGAACATATTTATCTATGTCTCTGGAAATTAATTCACCCGTTTTTTTATTGAAAAATCCTACCATAAAAATATTACAATTATAGGTTTCTTTATCTATTAAATCATAACCTATTGATGATATATCTGTGGTAATTACAATTTGTGATTTTCTATTATGCTTATTTCTGATTTTATCTAACGCAGTTTTAGTATCAATGTGTGTATGTAGACAAAACTGATAAAATGTGTTTTGACGTACGTGTCTCGTATCATTTAAGAATAATATAAAATTATTGGTCATTTCTTTTCCTTTTAATAATTATTTCCTAAATCACGTATTTCTTCATCAGATAAAATGCGTGGGGGTTTTTCTATAGTTTTATCTATATCTTTTTTCTTTTTCTTTTCCATATTCATTTCATATAATGTTTCATTTATAGCATCTATATTTGGTGACATGTAAGTACTAATATCGTTCATTTTTAAATGCTCCTAATCTTTAATAATAATGGTTTTTATTTTCTTCGTTTGTTTTTATTTTTTCTTTGAGCTCTAGATAATTTTTTACCGTTACCTTTAGTTCCCATTTCTTCACTACTTAAACCTTTCATTTGGAGTTTTTCAACAGGTTTTACATGCGCGCTTTTGCTTACATTTCCCGCCATTGTACCATACAATGCTAATGCAGGTAATAATCTTTTTACAGACGAATTCATCATATTTTAGTCTCCTTCTTCTATATGTGATATGTGTTTAAACTGTCCTATATTTTCGTCGAATTTATAAACTTTCAATCCTAGAGATAACGAATATTTAATCATATGAAGTGTTCCGTTACCACCAGGTAAAGCTATTGTGATTCCGCCACCGTTATTTTTAACATAATCTCCCATACGTTTATTTCTATTGTTACCAGCCAATACATTGTATGGTTTACCGAAAGGACCATCTAACATTTTGCAAGGATCGTCTGGAAATTTTGTTCCCTTCCAATCTGCTGGAAAATCTTTCACATGAATTCCGTTATTTTCAGCTAAATATTTCCCATATTTATCGGCTCCAGCAGCTAATCCACAAACTTCTTCATCTATATTATTTTCTTTAAAAATATCTAATATTTCTTGTTCAAAATTAGGATATTTTTCTTTGAAATCGGTAGGATTAAAACTTCTTCCTCCGCAAATAATTGCTTTCATAAATATTGCCTCCATGCATAAATCATATATAAGTATTTTAATATATAAAAAACAACAGGTAGCTTTTGCTACCTGTTGAAACGCGTTTATATATGTGGTACCGACGCATCAGCCCACACAAGACATGTATCCGAAGACATCATGCCATATAACCAAAATTAATTAGACGATAATAAATCTGATAAATTACTTATCTCTGATATGTCTTTAGCATATTCAGTTTTAATACGTATAGATTTAATATCGTTTTTATTAGCGATAGTATCATGTACCATGCTTGCTCTAGGAGAAGTAGCTGTTCTCATTGGATAAGCGTATGTAGCGACAGTTTCTCGTATAGAAATAGCGTTATTTTTGTTTTTCATAACTGTGCTATTTGTTACATGATGTATATCGCTTTTACTGAAAGTGATATAACCGTTCATTTTATTCTCCTATAGCTTCGTTCGTTTCAGGATCATATTCCAACCACGCATCATTTTCTCTAGCTTCTTTGCTTAATGGAATATGATTATTGTTATCTATTTTAGAAACGAAATATCTTCGTTTTTCAGGTACTTCATTTTCAGCTTTTCCGCTCTTACTTACAACTTTAACATCTACCCAAACACGATTTCCTTTAGAATATTCCTGATGTTTATATGCTGGTACTTCCATCGTTCCGTATTTATTATTCCTATAATTTTTAATCATAGTTTTAATGTCGTCGTCGAAGTAGTCAAGCAACGGAGTTAAATCTGCTTCTATTAAAGGCACGCTTATACAATCTATATTTTTAACATCTGAATATATTCTATACTCATTAACTAATGATTTTCCAGGATCAGATACGAGATTTTCAAGTCCTATTCCATTTACATCTGCTGAAAACAGGTTGCCGTTAAATTTAATTTTATCACCGGGCATTATGAGAGATTCTTTACCGATAGTTACTCTCGTTTTATTATAAGAAATGCCGAAGTTATTAGGATTAGTGCCTAATTTTTGAAGAATGTCTTTAGCGGCAGTTTCAAATATTGTAGAGTTGGATTCTGTAATTTCACCGATTGTGGATATGTCAAATTCTAATTCTTTTGGGCATTGTATGGAACTTATGCTTTTAGGATTTACTAAAGATATTCTAACGTAAGGGTTTCCGCCAATATCAGTAAATGTAGCATTCACAATAAACAATAAATTGTTTACTATAAAATAATTATAATATTCTTCAAAAATCTCGCTATTATTTAAAGTAATAATAGGGTGTGTTTTAGGACTATATTTTTCAGATTTTTTAATTTCTTCTAATATTTTAAGATACATTTTATACCTCATTATTGTTTCTTTTTGAACCCAGCGTTTTCTGCTAAAGTTGTTTGTGTTTCAGCGAAATCATCTTTATCTTTATCATTCTGTTGCTGGTATTCTACTATATTGTCTTTAATACCATTGATATCATTTTTAATTTCGTTATTGATATTATTAGTATTATTTACATTTTCTTTAACTTTATCTACATTTTCATTTAACTTATTCTTTTTAGATTCATCGTTTTTTTGAATAATGTGATCTGCTTTCTTTATAGTTATAGCCGCTAATATAGCGGCACCTATACTAATCAAAATTAATCCAAATTTTTTAAACCAATTTTTTATAGGTTCTAATATAATATTTATTTTCTTTTTTTCGGTCATTTAAAACCTCCGTAAATGCATATCAATTTAATGTTTTAAAATGATTTCTTAATTAAGAAATAAAAACATTATAATGTAAATTTAAATCGATAAAGAGGATCAATATTATGATACCATCCATTATTACACAAGAAATACATATTATTAAACGTATTTTTGGGGAAAATGTTATTGATTCTATGATAAGCACGATAAAGAACGCCATTAAAAGTGCGCCAGATAGTATTAGAGACGTTGAAATACCTAGTGCATTGAAATTGTTTGAAGATGCTATGTATGATGACTCAGATATAAAACGTATGGTAGAATTCAAACAATATGGTTCTCTTTATATATGCAAAGTTATAGATATAACGTCAAGTAAACCTTATAATTGGTTAGCGTATTCATTATTTGATATACTAGAAACTTATAATAACGGTAATAGAAAAAACACCGATCATGTACAGTATATTAAATTGTTTGAGAGTGATAAAGATTGTACATTCAACGTGTCTACCGTAGAAACTCCTAAAAACTATAATACTAACACATGTATTTATGATGATGAAAAAGCTTTGAATGAAATCGGAAAATATAAGATTCTATTCAAAGATTTTGAAAATCACGAAACCACAGTAGATGTAATATGTAATCCACATCTATTACAAGTAAGTAATCCGTATGTAAATATTGACTCAGAAAATCTTTTTGATAAACCTTTTATATACGGTCAATATAATCTTATAGTCGATGGAATTTCTCATCCTGTGAAATACGATAGTTTTATTTTAAACGAATTAGGTGTAGGTGACGGAGAACCAGTTAAACTAATTGACTGGATTAAAACTACATCTATTTATGCTGAGAAAGCTCAACTTAATGAAGACGTACATAAGATTATTTGTAACGGAGAAGAAATATCTCCAGAAACAATTATATCCGAATCTAAAGTATTAGATATAATACTTGTTTTTGAGAAAAAAATTACTATTAGTGTATTACAGAAATACCACGATATAATTGAAGAAAAATCATTTCATTATTTCTCAGGTGAAAAAACCTTTGAAGATTTAAAGAATGATATATCGGCAGAAATCGAATTCCCTGATGACGGTATAGAACGTCACGTTGAATATACTGTAACCGATGCTAATGGTGAAGATAAAGTTTATATGGATAACGAATTTCTTGAAGAAGATATCAACGTTTCAGTAATTATAACTGAGGTAGAATAATGAACACTATCAAAGATATCAAAAGATTAGATAAATGTGATAAAGTGGAAATCAAAGATAAGAAAAATAAACCTATATTTGAACTGACAAAAGATCTTCAGATATTACCAAGAACAAACGTTAAATCCAGTAATTTAAATAGCATTAAAAATTTAGAAATAATAAATTTCAACTAAGGAGTCAATTATATGCAATTGATTGATAAAAAAGGAAATGTTTCCGAATTTGATGTCGGTGACACTAAAATCGTATCTTTAAAAACCAAATGTCTTATGGTAGGAGAAGTTAATCCTACAAAAAAGATTAAATTCAAAACCACACTTGTAAAACTCGATGCTGCTGAAGGATTCAAGATCGTTACAGACAAGGGTACTGAAATTCCTCTTACATCAGATATTGATAAAAATATCAGTAAACTTAAAACTGTAGGTATCACTAGTTCAACCGTTGCAAATGATGAAGCAACAGATTTCTATAAGAGCGAAGATACTGATTCTCCAGCAACAATTGATGTGCGTGTTAATTTTAATTTCAATGAAGTAGTAGGTAATCACGATACTAGCAATACAAGAGAAATTATACTCAAATATAACAGAAAAGATAATCCTGTAACTCTTAAAGAAGTTATTGCTGATGTTGTTAAGAATGAAGAGTTTAAAACATCATATGCGGAATTCGCATCACAACTTAACGATTATGCTATTTCTGGTGCATATAAACTAGGTAGCGGTGATAAGAAAATAACAGTACGTGCAAACTCTAAAATCCTCCAGGACGTTGATCTTTATCTCACATGGAAAGAAAAAGAAGAATCTAGTACCACCGATGAATTTGAATACACTAAGGTACCGGGAAAGATTTCTAAAATCTTCTTCCATGTAGGTAAAACTAAAGAAATCGCATATAACGGTGATGCTGACGATGTAGAAGATAGAACAACTATTCTTAATCTTTTACAACTTGAAGAAGGTCAGGAAAGTACTTTCGTGTTTGTTGATGCTGATGGTGTAGTTCGCTACGAATTCGGTAAACTATCAGATACATTTATTAAAGACGATGACAGTCTATTATCTAGTGTGTATGGAATTTGTAAAGCTGTTCCAGATAAGACATTTGTAGTAGATTGTGATATAACAATTGATAGTACAGTTGATGATATTATCAATTCTATTGCAACAAATTCTAAATTAGTTGCTGAACTTAGTAAATATGATGGAAGATATGCCGATGATACTGAAAACTGGTATATTGATAATATCAATGTATTGAGCTCAGATTTATTATATACCACAAATTTTCATACTGATTCTTTACGACGAATTAATGATGGCTACTCAGGTATTTATGCTCCTGCACATTTCTCAAATATTTTATTGAATACTAGTGAAGAAGAACATAAAGATCAATCTATGGGATTCAAAGGAGTATATATTATCGAAAAAGCTATCCATGAAGGACGAGCTCTTGACTTGTTCCTTTCAACAGGATCTGTCGACGATTAATCATCTGATTAGATTAATTAATTTCTCCTGGGAATTCCCAGGAGAAATTATTATTTATTTTGATTAGTTTCTTTAAATGCTTTTTCAAATCTATTGACTGTTTCTTTACCGAAGATATCTGTAAACGATTTTATAGCATAGTTCTTCATTTCATTCGATTCGAATACTTGGTCTCTTAATCTCAACAACGAATATAATTCCAAAGTGTATTTAGTGTGTATTTTTTGCATCTCTTTCTTAACTTTTTCATCTTTAAAATTATTAATATCAGTTATATTTATTACATTTGCTACAGACATCAGACTTTGCCATTTCTCTTTATTGATATTTTTATAATGTGAAGTCATCGAATCGTCTGTTCTGTAATAGTTATACATTTTGATATCTTTTCTGAAAATGTATGATTTAGAATTAGAAGTTAAAAATACTAATGCTAAGAAATCTTCAGCAAAATTAACATATGTATCAGGCATATTATTAAGAATTCTATTATATGCTTTTCTATTTATTAATTTACCCCAAATATATTTAGGTATACCATCATCAACTATACATAATTCTAATAAACTTTTATTATCTTTAGCGATATATTCTTGAAATTTATAATACGATTCTGAAGCGTTCTTCATTTCTTTAGGATATATCATATTGTAGTTATATTGAATAATATCCCATTCAGTTTTAGAATTAGATATAAAATCATTTAAATCATCGAAACAACCTGGTTCTAAATCATCATCACAGTCTACGTGACAAATATAACTTCCGCGCGATAATTTAACACCGGTTTTTCTAGATTCAAATAATCCAGAATTTTTTATATGGATTGCTATTTGAATATTTACATCAATTATAGATTTATAATATTCTAAGAGTTTATCTAATTCTTTATTAAAAGTTTTATTATTTCCATCACTGATAATAATTATTTCATAATCAGTAGTATCTAATCCGCAGTTTAATATAGAATCTAAACATTTATGTAATTTTTCTACAGGGTATTTGTAGATAGGAATACAAAAAGAAACTAGATATTCGTCATCACTCAGATTTAATAATTCATTCATATAAACACCTCATTGTCTATGTATTTATGTATTTAATTAATAACTTAGATATGTTATTGAAATCTTATAAAAAGGAGATATTATGGATAATATAGGAATTGTATCTAGAAAAGATAAAGAGATTTGTCTTGAAAAAGTTGGGGAAAGGTATGGTGCAACTTTAGAAAGTTTGGATAGGGAATATGAAGTACGAATATTCAAAACTTATTCTGGTTCAAAACTATCATACATAGCCTCACAATTGTATTTATGGATAAATAGATCTGGAAGTCTTCGTGAAATGTCCGAAGTTAATTATGAAAATTTCAAAAGATTTTCTAAATATTTAGTCTTATATAATGAAAAAGACGATTATTGTTATTTATTGTACAATATATCAGTTGAACCTATCGATGTAAGGTGTGAATACATACAATTAAAAGCAGAATTGTCTATTAAAATGGACGATATATTTGAAGCAATGAGATTGATTAACGCGGACGAAATACATGAAGCATTCGTTGAAGAATTTGAACGGCTTCGCGATGAAGTCGAAATTATTAAGTAGAATAAAGGTGTTTCTTATGAGCACAATGGAATTTAACGTAAGACCTAAAGAAGCAATAGCTAAAGACCGTGAAGAACGAGCTAAAAATGGTGTTAAGATGACAGAAGTTTCTCCACAACAAGCTATTACTAAAATTGATGTAAATAAAAAAGGAACAGTATTTGTTTACAAACCTACCCATGGACGACAAATAATTAGAAATTATACGTCTTATGAGTTCTTCAAAGAAAATTTAAAAGATATAACAGTTGATCAATTTATAGATGAATGTATTAAAGATGCTACATTGAGAGGTATAATCAATTTCGTGCACGTTACTCCTGAACATAATCATGTGTATATAGGAATTGAAGCTATAAACTCACATAAATAATTTATTCGGATAAGGAAACGAATGTGTCTTTACATTTAAATGAACAACAATCGAAAGGAATTACTGAAGCTATAAAATGGTTTTTTAATCCTGATAAAGATTTAGTTTTCACTATTGGAGGATATGCCGGAACAGGTAAATCTTCTACTGTAAACTTATTAGTAGAATTATTAGGAATAAATAAATATCAAGTTTTATACGTTACTTTAACAGGTAAAGCTTCTTCATTGTTGCGAGCTAAAGGAGCATATTCAAATACAATACATTCAACATTTTATAGAGTTTGTGTAGATAATCAAACTGGACAAACGTTCTTTGCTAAAAGAAAATCTATAAATAGTTGTATTAAATTGATAGTTATTGATGAAGTATCAATGGTGGATGGTAAAATGATGGAAGATATTAAAACTTTTGGAATACCTATATTAGCACTAGGCGATCCTGGTCAATTACCACCATTATTTACACCAAACATGTATATTCAACATCCTAACGTTATGCTTACTATGGTTATGCGACAAGCTGGAGATTCTGGTATATTGGTACTTGCAACGATGGCTAGAAACGATGAGCCTATTCCTAATGGTAAATACATAGAAAGCCAAGTTTTAAATTATGAAGATTTACTTCATATAGAGAACTATGATGCTGTTCTATGTTGGTCTAATAGGACTAGAAAGAAATTAAATAAAGAAATACGTCATAGATTAGGATATGATAAATCTAAATATCCATTAAAAGGTGAGAAAATAGTATGTATTAAAAATGATTTAAATCATGAAATAATATTTAATGATACTATAATTAATCCTATGAATGGTATGGTTATGAATGTACTTGAAGATCCTATAATAAACACAAAATTAGATTATGTCGAATTAAAAGTACGTCCTGATTTTATAGATGATAAACATCTGATGTTTAATTTAAAATGTCCGAAATGTATTTTTGACATATATTCATTAGATGATCCTAATGAAGCAGAAAATATAAATCTTTTCGATTTACCTAGAGAATATACTGCGTGTACATTTGCATATGCAATATCTGTACATAAATCTCAGGGTAGTCAATGGAACAACGTTGTAGTAGTTGACGATTATCATGGTCGAAAAGATCAATATAAGAACTGGCTATATAGTGGAATCACCCGTGCGGTAGAATCTGTTACTATAGCTAGAGTTACAAAAAAAGAATAAAAAAGAACCTCTCATTCGAGAGGTTCTTTTTTATTTAGGCAGTTTTTTCTTCAATAGGTCTGGCTTCTCTAGTCGTGAATATGTCGTATTCCCCAGTATAATCATTCCATGAGGTATCGACTATTTCATTATATTCATGATCTATAGGTATTAAACCTATTAAAGATTTTTTACCGTCTTTAATATCGGTATATCCGTAACAGGTCTTAACGCCTTCTTCGAGCATAAACGTATATTGAATATTTTCAATCAATGTAAGAACGGCCGCATTGGTTCTCCAGTTTTTTCCAACCAGATCTTTTGTTTTTTCAAAGAGTTTAAACGACACGTCGTCTCTCAAGTGGGGCTTTATTTCGTATTTGAGATACGATGTACCACTGCCTATATAGCACATCTTATATTCTTTTCCTTCGATGTCAGTAACTAACATGCCGTTCTTTAGTTCAAACCCGTAGTTTGTTGAAAAGTTGGGAATGATAATTTTGTTCTCAACAAAGATTTCGTTATTTTCCCAAACTCCAAATTTAATTGTTTTCTTTTCCATAAATTTCTCCTTTAAGCTATAGAATTGAATTTAAAATGACTGGATTCGAACCAGTGTTTTTGGCCTTTCGGCCAACGTTCTACCTCTAAACTACAGTAATATAATATGTACGTTGAATACGTTATTAAATAAAATTCAAACATTTTAATGCATAAGAGGAGATTATAAATATGTATATTAAAAATTTTATAAATCCTACTTCAGAAAGAAGTTTATTATATGGTGAAGATAAGATGCTTGGCTTAGTTGTCAAGACATCTGAAGAATATAAAAAAGATAATGTTATAGGTGTATTTATCAGTAAATTAATGTTTGGTTTACCGATAAATAACGGAGCATATGAAGACAACATTTTTATAAAGAAAGATAACTGTTTAAATAGTGTAAACAAAAGTATTGGAAAAAATAATATAAAGATAAAAAACTACGTTACTCTTCAAGTGTCGCAAACCAATAACGTTCTACCGCCTAAATATGCTAAAGGTGAAAACGTTTGGGTTACATCTGTAGATAGAGATCTGAAGAACTTGTTTGTTTTACCTTATACTCTGGGTGAAGTAAATAAACGTAAAAATGATATATGGACATTGATGGTTCCTAATTTTGAGAAGTACGACAATTCAGATATGACTTTTGATAATACTTTCGGTTTTCAAATTGATACGAAAGAAAAAATTATTAGCTTATGGACATCTAAAACTGGTGGAAAAAACAGTGGTAAAGAAAAAGGTGTGTATTATTTTGGTATAAATGCTAAAGAAGGAAAAGTTGTATTATCAGATAGTGGAAAACGTGTTATTCAGATGGGAACAGACGATGATTCACTCACCTATGATAATGAAGCTGGTTCACATATAGATATCACTAAAGATACGTTGACGGCTAAGATAAAACATATAAAAATAGAAGCTGAAAAGGATATTGAAATAAAGACTTCTAAACTTAAACGCGATTGCGATGAAATCAATACCACATCAGATAAAGATACTGAAGAGATAGACGAACTCAACATTAAAGGTAATAAACTTAATTCTAATTATAACAATACTAAAATAGAGAGTTCTAGTTATGAAAATAAAACTTCTAAATGGAAATGTGACTCTCCTATTGCAGGATTTACCAAAGTTCTTACATCTAATTCATTTAGTATATGGGGAAATGCTGGTGTTAATCCTATGCCTACGTGTGCAAATATTTCAAGTTCAGGAGTATTTACTTCGGGTAATCCGTGTACGGTGTCTATGGGATTAGCTAAAGCGCAACCTGTTATTTCATGTTTGAATTCTATAGCAGCTAAGGTTGATACTATAGGTGCAATAGTTTTTTGTCCACCAACTTCTGTCGCAGCGGTCGCAGCGGCTACACCATTGATAACTTCTCGAAGTAGTATGGGTTAATAAGTAATATTCTTCTTCTCATCGTGTAAATGAGAAGAAGAATCATTATCAGCCTGTCACAACTAGTATTTATACAGTAACATCGTTGAAAAAGGAAAGAAAGATTATGGAAGATAATATTGTTCTAATCTCAGACATAAATGATTTTTCAAAATTATCATTTAATAAACCGTTCGGATTCTATTGTAAAAAATGCGGACAACTGTTTATCATTAATAGTTTTAGAAAACATAGAATCCCACACTATTCTAATTTTTTATGTAAAAAATGCGGACAACTGTCTAATATGGATTATATTTCCGCACGTAAAAAAACTGAAATAACTAATATTAAAAGATACGGTATATCTGTTCCATCAAAACTTGAATGTGTTAAATTAAAAATGAAACAAACTAATTTGATAAAATATGGGTACTCTGCGCCTTCTAAAAATCCAGAAATAGCTAAATCGATATCGAAAGCATTATCCAATAAATCTAATGAGGAATGGGAAGAAATTACTAGAAGACGAAATGAAACTAAATTTGAACGTTATGGCGATGAAAAATATAATAACAGAGATAAAGCTAGATCGACTAATATAAAACGTTATGGTGAAAATTATGTAAAAATATTCATTGATAAAGCTAAGCTAACGTGTGAGAAAAAATATGGTGATCCAAATTATTCGAACAATGATAAGAAAATAGAGACGTTTAAGAAAAATCATAACGGAATGACCATCCAAGAATATAATAATACTGATATATGTAAATATAAAATTAAAAATACTAAATTAAAACGTTACAGTAATAAAAATTATAATAATATAAATAAAATGAAAATTACTAAATTAAATAAATACAATAATGAGCATTACACTAATCGTAAACAAGCAGAAATGACTTGTAAAAAACGATATAACAATATGTATCCTATGAAAAACGAAGATATTAAAAACAAAGCTATATTTGCTAAATTTGCAAAATATGGTACATTACATGTTGGTTATAAATATAACTATTATGGTATATATTTTGATTCTTCATGGGAATTAGCAGTATGGATATATTGTATAGATAATGGTATATCTATTATTAGAAATCCATGTACTTTTAATTATAAAGATTCTAAAGGCAATATAAGAAATTATATCCCAGATTTTATGATAAATAATCAGTTAGTAGAAATTAAAGGTGATCATTATTTTAAAGATGGTAATATGATATTTCCTTATAATAAACTTCATCATAATTCTAAAGAATTTACTCTCGAAGAAAAAGAATTCATGGATGATCTTTATGAAAGAAAACACCAATGCGGTTTATCTAATAATGTATTATTCTTAACTAATAAAGATATATTACCTTATTTA